>RRZU010426883.1_pt1 | contig 87174 bp, 77 predicted proteins | sample 2165561 | NCBI WGS metagenome assembly RRZU01 (sample SAMN10456909, study PRJNA506462) | wastewater metagenome | isolation source: wastewater sludge | place: USA: Moscow, Idaho
CCGACGCAGTGAGCTTCGGCGACTATCACGTGGCTCGCAGCATCGGCTGGGCGCTCACCGGGGTCGAACTCGATGACGCCGGCCTGGCCGAGTTGCTCCAACCGTATGCCGGGCACCGATACCGCGTGCAACGACTGCTGGAGCTCTCCGGTGCCGCTCACCCGCGTCATGCACCGCGGATGGCACTGCCCACTCACCTGCCGCGCTGATCCGCGGATCCGCCGACCTCTGCAGGGCCGCCGACCCACTGTCCGGGCTCGACCGCTACTGTCCGGGCTCGGGACCGCCCGGCGGCAGCGACAGGAGCACCCGCCCGCCGTCCACCGCCACCTCGTGCGGGACGCCCTCGCCGAGCAGGGCCGCGGACAACCGGGCGGCGATCAGGCCGACAACGAGCGGGTCGTCGCCGGTGACCTCCAGCCGGTGCTCGCCGACGTCGACACCCACCGCTGCAGGGCCAGCCAGATCGGTCGCCAACGCCACAGCGACCGACCGATCCACCTGGGCGGCAAGGGAATCCCGCCCGACCGGGCGGATGCCGACGGCTTGAGCCAGCGCGGTGCCGGGGTCGACCCCCAGCGCGGCACGCACCGCCTCCTGGGCGCCGAGGGCGAACCAGTCACCCGGACCGCTTCGCACCAGGGAGCGTGCGCCGCTGTCGGCGTCGCCCGCGGTGAGGAACCGGCCGAGCCCGCGCACGAGCACCGCCGGGATGCCGTCGGCCTTCCCCTTCACGAGGTCGGCGGCGGCGGCGATCTCGTCGGCGATCGCCCGCGCGGTGACCTCCAGCGGGCGGCCGTCGGCGTCGAGCCCGCCGCGCAGGTCGTCGAGCACCCGCACACCGGCGGCGCCCAGGGCGAAGTCGGTCTGCCCGACCCGCCAGGCCCGACCCGCCGTGTCGCTCAGCACGATGCCGAGCGCACGGACCCCAGTGGCGTCCCGGAGCGCGGCGCGCAGGTCGCGGCATACCGCATCGGGGTCGCGAGGCAGCACCAGCAGCACGTCGCGACCGCCGGTGTTCGACGCGTCGACACCGGCGGCGGCCATCACCGGGCCGGCCTTCGCGCGGACCACCCGGGTCACCCGGGCGGCGGCGGCACCGTCGGCTGCCGTCACCTGTCGCTCAGCCACCACCGAATCCGATTCGGCGACAACGATGTCGGCCTTGTCGGCGGGTGCCGCAGTGAGACCAGCGGCCTTGGAGGCGATCTTGCTCGACACGACGAGCAGGTCACCCTCGGCGAGTGTCGTGCCGGCGTGCTGCACCCCGGTCAGCAGCAGGGCGGCGAGGTCGTCTCCGGCCCGCACCTCCGGTATGCCGCGCAGCGCCCGGATGGTGAGCTCGGCCGGAGCGCCGGTCATCGCGTGGCGAGCTCACGGCCGAGCTCGACCGCCGCGCCGGCCAGGTCGGCAGCGGCGGCCAGGTCGGTCATGAGCAGCGGCCGGGCGCGCACGACGAGGCGCCCGTCGACACCAGTGGCATCGGCGTCGACGCCCGTGTCGGTGTCGGCCACCAGCCAGCCGTCGAGGAAATCGGCATACAGTCCGGCGACCGCCATCGGGGTCGGTGCGATCCCGATGGCCCGCAGGCAGGCGTCGGCGTGGCCGCGGACCGGGCGGCCGGCGACGATCGGCGAGACGCCGATGACGGGGGCCCGCGTGCCGCGGAGGGCATCGCGCACCCCGGGGACGCCGAGGATGATGCCGATCGACACGACCGGGTTGGAGGGCGGCAACAGCACGACGTCGGCCGAGCGGATCGCGTCGAGCACCCCGGGGGCCGGGACGGCGCGCTCCATCCCGACGACGACGAAGCGCTGGGCCGGTGTCGCGGCCCGCATCCGCACCCACCATTCCTGGAAGTGCACTGCGGTCGGCCCGGCACCCTCGTCGACGACGACATGGGTCTCCACCGGGGTATCGGTCATCGGGAGCACGGTGACCCCCCGCTCGGGCAGTCCCCACCGGGCCGCCAATCGGGCGGTCACCGCGCTCAGCCCGAGACCTTGACCGAGCCATAGCGAGCGGGCGATGTGGGTGCCGAAGTCCTTGTCGCCCAAACCGAACCAGTCCGGAGGCACGCCAAGGGCGGTGAGCTCGGCCTGCGCGGCGAAGGTCTCGTCGGCCCGGCCCCATCCCTGACTGTCGTGGACCGAACCACCGAGGGTGTAGAGCACCGTGTCGAGGTCGGGGCAGACCCGCAGCCCGAAGAGGGTGATGTCGTCGCCGGTGTTGCCGATGACGGTGACCGTGGAGCCGGCCAGCTCGGGGGTGCGGTCCAGATGGGCGAGCAGGCCGCGCAGGAAGCGGGCGCCCCCGACCCCGCCGGACAGTGCGGTGAAGTGCATGGCGGCAGTCTGGCAGCCCTTCAGGCTACGCCGCGCCGAGGTCCGTCCGGGTGCGGCGCGCCGAGGCGCGATCGGGCCGTGACCCCCTTCAGTCGAGGGCGGCGGGGCACGAATAGCAGATGTCGGCTTGACGAAAGGGGTATGACACGCGTGTAATTCCACCAGTGTCGTTCACATCGTGGGTCGGGTGGACCCGTGAGCGCTCGCTCGGGGATCGGCGACGGCCTCCGGGCCCCACACATGGAGTCCACGCACGGACGGGTCGAGGAGGGCGAGATGCACGAACTCATGTTGGTGCCGACGGACGTCGGGCCCGAGGGGGAGTTGGGGTGGCAGGAGCGCTCCCTGTGCGCCCAGACCGACCCGGAGGCGTTCTTCCCCGAGAAGGGCGGATCCACGCGTGAGGCGAAGAAGGTCTGCATCGGCTGTGAGGTGCGGGTCGAGTGCCTGGAGTACGCCCTGGCCAACGACGAACGCTTCGGCATCTGGGGCGGGCTGTCCGAGCGCGAGCGCCGCAAGCTGAAGAAGCGAGCCGTCTGAGCGTCGGCCCGCGGGCCATCCGGTCCGTGCCACCTCGAGGAGCCGAATGACTGCCCTGCTCACCCCGCATACCGGCGCAGACCCCGACCGCGTTGCCCCCGCCGCTGATCCCGATCACGGCCCGGGGTCCGGCGCCAGTGCCGCGGGCAGCGACCAGCCGGCCGATGGCGGGGGGCGTCGCCCCACCCGCAGGCCCGCGCTGCCGGTCGTCACCACCATCCTGAGCGTCCGCGACGTCGGCCCCTGGCTGCCGCAGACCCTCGACGCGCTGGCATCCCAGACCCGCCCACCGGAGCGGCTGCTCGTCTATGTGCCCACCGCCGAGTGCGCCGATCTCGTGCGGGAGCACGCGGCTCTCGCGGCGGCGGTGCCCGACCTGCACATCACCGAGCTCACCGACACCGACGGCCGGATGGCCGGGGAGCTCACCCGGGTCGTGCCCCGGGCCCTGGCCGACTTGGCGCAGCGCACCGCCGCTGACGTCACGGAGGGCACTGCGGGCCCGAGCGAGCCCGGCATCCGGTCGGGGGAGGAGTGGCTCTGGCTGCTCACCGACGCGACCGCGCCCCACCCGCGGGCCCTGGCCGAGCTCGTGGGAGCGGTACGTCGCTCCCCGTCGGTCGGCGTCGCCGGGCCGAAGGTGCTCGACTGGGCCAACCCGCGCCGGCTGCTCGAGGTCGGCCAGTTGGTGACCCGCGCCGGCCGGGCGATCTCCTGGCCCGCGCCGGGTGAGCCCGACCAGGGTCAGTTCGACACGCGCACCGACGTGTTGTGCGTCGGGTTGCCGGCGGTCCTGATCCGGCGCGGGTTGTTCGAGCGGATCGGTGGTTTCGAGCCGGCTCTGGGGGTGGCTGCGGCCGCCATCGACCTGGGCTGGCGGGCCCAACTCGCCGGTGAACGGGTCGTCGTCGTCCCGGCCGCGACCGTGCGCGATGCCGGTCGGTATGCCGCCGACGGCACCCCGCGCACCGACACGATCGCCTCCCGGACGGCCGCCCGCGTGGCCGCTCGGCGGGTGGCCTTGGCCCGGTGCGGCGGGTGGGCGGTGCCGTTGCTGTCGGTCTGGCTCATCGTTTCCAGCCTGCTCAGCGCGCTGGGGTTGCTGCTGCTCAAACGGCCTGCCCATGCCCTGGTCGAGCTCGCCGACCTGCGCGCGCTGGCCCACCCGATCGCCGCGGTCCAGGCCCGGTGGCGGTTCCGCCGCCGCCGTGCCCTGCGCCGCCGCGACCTGGCCACGCTGTTCGTGAGCTGGCGCGAGGCGGCGCGTCTGGGGCTGGAGCGGGTGCACGACTCGCTCACCCCCGAACGCCGGGTCGAGGACCCGGGCTCCGCCGCGGCGCTGGGGGCCGTGGAGAGCGGCCCGGTCGCCGAAGAGGCAGAGGACCTCACCGTCCTGCCGGCGTCGCTGCCGCAGCGGATCCTCACCCATGCCGGCGTGCTCGCCACCACCGCCGCCGGCCTCGTCGCCGGCGTCGGGCTCGTGGACAGCCTTCGGGGTGGGCTGCTCGATGCCCGTGGCGACGGGTTCGCCGGCGGTGAGCTCGCACGGGTGAGCACCGACGCGGCCGGCCTCTGGCACGCCTACCGGGACGGTTGGCAGGGTGCCGGGCTCGGCTCGCCGGACGCCGCCGGGCCGCAGGTCGCCGTTCTCGCCGCTCTCACCTGGCTCGCCGAACGACTGCCCTATGTCGCCGACGGGCGGTCACCGGCCTCGGTGGTGGCGGCCTGGGTGCTGCTCTTCGCGATGCCGCTGGCGACCGCCACGGCATACCTCGCGGGGCGGGTGGTGACCCGAGCGCCCTGGCCCCGGGCGCTCGCAGCTCTCGTGTGGGGCACCAGCGGCGTGCTGGCCGCGTCGGTGAGCTCCGGGCGGGTCACCGTCGTGCTCGCGCAGATCATGCTGCCCCTCGTCGCCGCCGGCATCGCCCGGATCGCCCGACGCGACGGCACCTTCACGGCGGCCGCCGCGACAGCCCTCGGCGGCGCGATCCTCGGGGCGCTCATCCCCGTCATCCTGGTGCCCGTGGCGCTCGCCGCGTTCGCCCTCGTGCTCGTGGGGCCTGGCCTGGCCGCCCGAGTTCGTGCGCTCACGGTGCTCCTGGTGCCGGTCGCGCTCCAGGGCCCGGCGCTGCTGGGGTGGCGCGACCCGGCGACCGTGCTCGGCGCCGCCGGCACCCTCGACGCCCCCGGGGCCGCCGAGGTGCCCGTCTGGCAGCTGGCCCTGGCGCGACCGGACGCCCTCGTCGACCTGACCCTGTTCGGGCCGACGGTGCCGGCGCTCGTCGCGGCCGGGTCGCTCGTCCCCGTGCTCGCGGCCGCTGCCCTCGCGCTGGTCCGCAGTCCCGGATCGCGGCGCCAGGCGGTCGCTCGCGCGGCTCTCGTGCTGCTGGCCCTCGCCGGTCTCGGGTATGCCGTGCTGGCTCGGCGAGTGGTCCTCGGGTCGGCTCCTGGTGCGGGCAGCGGCACCGACCTCGTGCCGGCCGTGCCGTGGCCCGGGGTCGGCCTCCAGCTCTACCTGTTCGGCGTGCTTGCCGTGGCCCTGCTCGGCACCGTCGGGATGCGTGCCGTCCTGGCCCGGGGCCATGCCACCTGGCGGCGCAGCCTGGCCGCGATCGGTCTTGTCGTGACGACCCTCGGGGTCGGGATCGGTGGGGTGCTCGTCGCGGGTGCGGGCCTGGACGGGCGCTCCGACGGAATCGCCCTGGGGCGCGAGCCGCTGCCGGCCGTGGCGGTCGACCAGGCTCACGGGCCGGACGCGACCCGGTTGCTCGTGGTCACCGTGCGCGAGGAGCAGGTCGACCTGGAGGTCGTGGGTGCCGAACCGGGCCGGTTGCTCCGCAGGCTCGAACCGCCACCGTCGAGCCCAGCCGCCGGATCCGTGACCGATCCCGGCTACGCCCCTGTCGTGGCGGCCCTGGCGGCCGGTCAGACGGGGCTGTCCGCGCCGAACGACGGTCGCCCCGCCGCCACGGCCCGCACGACGGGTGACCGGCTCGCCGATCTGGGCGTCGGGTTCGTCTCGTTGCGCGCCACCGGCACGCCCGGCGAGCAGGTGCTCACCCGCACTCTCGACGCCACGCCCGGCCTGACCCGGCTCGGCACCACCGAGGGTCAGACGCTGTGGCGCGTGCAGACCCGTACGCCCGCTGCGGGAGCCGCCGATCCCACCACCCCGGTCCCGGCCGCGCGGTTGCGGTTGGTCACCGGCGCCGGCGAGGCCCTGGCCGCGGTGCCCGTCACCGGCCCGCACGGCGCCACAGTGGCCCTGTTGCCGGCCGGTGCCCCCGGGCGCCTGGTCGTCGTGGCCGAGGCCCCCGAGTGGGCCGCGCACGCGCTCGTCACGATCGACGGGCAGCCGGTGAGCGCGCTCGCGGGGGCCGGCCCACCGGCATACCCCGTGCCCGCCGCAGGCGGCCAGCTGGTCATCACCGTCCCGGCCGAGCGCCCGCGGTTGCTCCTGGCCCAGGCCGTGATGCTGGCGCTCACGGTGTTCCTGGCGATCCCGTTCGGCAACCGACGCTCGCGGAGGTTGCGGTGAGCGCGCTGCGCCGCTGGCCGGCGGTGGTGCGCCCACTCGCGGCCGTCGGCCTGGCGGTCGGCCTCACCGCGGCCGCCAGCAACTCCAGCGGAACGATCGTGCTCGGCGCCCCGCCCGATGGCTCGGCCGGAGGGCCCGGGCGCTCGACGGTGCTGGTGCGCGAAGCACTCGCGGTCTGCCCGGGACCAGAGACCGAGGGCCTACTGAGCGTGCCTGCCGTCGCGGGGATGCTCACCTCGGTGTCGGCTGCCAGCGCTCCCGACTCGGTGCTCGCCGCCCTCGGGGCCGCGCCGCCGCAGGCGTCCGGTGGTGTGGTGCGCCTGCTGCGCCGCCCCCTCGGCGGTGAGCTGGGCGCCCTCACCACCCGCGGAGGCGTCGTCGGAGGCACCGTGACCGGGGCCACGCTCGTCGAGGTCGCCGCCACCGAGTCCCTGGCACCGGCCGTCGCCGGGCTGCAGACCTCCGTGCTGGCCGGCGAGTCCGATGACCGCGGGCTGGTCGCCACCCCGTGCGCCACCCCCTCACCGGACGTCTGGCTGCTGGCCGGTGGTGGCGACGCCACTCGGCGCGAACGCCTCGTCGTGGCCAACCCGGGCGCCAACACCCTCACCGTCGACGTGGAGGTCTACGGCGCCGCCGGCAAGCGGGCCGGCGTCGGGGCCGGTCGGCTCGCCGTGCCACCGCACGGTCGGGTCAGCCTGTTGCTCGACGCCCTGGCCGCGGGTGAGTCGAGCCCGGCCGTGCACGTCACCGCGACCGGTGGGGTGATCACCGCGGTGCTCGAGGACGCCTGGATCGAGGGGGCCGTCGGGCGGGGGCGCGACGACTCGGCGGCCGCCGCGGCGCCCGCCCTCGAACAGGTCGTGCCGGCCACGGTGCTCGCCGGTCCCGCGCACCTGCGGCTGCTCGTGCCCGGGCCTGACGAGGCGGTCGTGCTGGCACGTCTGTTGACCCCGGACGGTCCGCTGGCTCTTCCGGGCGGCGGGGTCAGCCGGGTCAAGGGGGGCACGGTCCTCGACGTCGACCTCGGCTCCGTCGCGCCGGGTGACTACGCCATCCAGCTCCGGTCCGACCGGCCGGTCACCGCGGCGGTCCTCGTGCAACGCCGTGGCGCCGACGGCAACGGCCCGTCCGATCTCGCCTGGGTGCCCGCGACCCCGTCGCTGTCGGCCGCGCAGGCCCTGACCGGCAGCCCCGTGCCCGCAGGTGCGGCGGCCCAACTGGTGCTCGCCGGCACCGGCGGCCCGTGGCGCGCCACGCTCACCTCCGTCGCCCCCGACGGCACCGTCAGCTCACGCATCGTGGAGGGCTCGGCCGACAGCAGCGCGTCCAGCGTCGTCACGGGTGCTGCCGCGGTCTGGGTCGTCCCCACAGCCGGCACCGTGTATGCCGGGCTCAGCCTGTCCCTGCCCGATCCGGTCGGTCCGCTGTATGCCGCGGTGGGGCTCGCCCCGATCCCCGTGCTGACCGCCGCGGTGCCGGTGCGTTCCGTGCGGCGCTGACCGTGCGGCGCTGACGTCGGCCGACCAACAGCCCTGACCCAGCGCTGACCCTAGGCTGACTCCCTTCCCGTCAGCCTTCGTCGGGACCGTCGGTGCCGTAGCGCGGGTCGAGGTCTTCCGGCGCGACGCCCAGCAGGGCAGCCACCTGCTCGGTGACCACCTCGCCGATGAGCGCGGCCAGTTCCGCCGGGGTGTCCACCCGGGTCTCCACGGGCCGGCGATAGATGACGATGCGGGCGTGCTCGCGACCCTGTGGCGGGAAGAACCGGCCCAGCGGCACCTCGGAATGCTCCCACGGGGCCGGATCCGACGGCGGTACCAGTTCCACCCCCAACTCGAACGGCGGCAGCGGCCGACCCCACGCCCGTTCCAGCCGGCCGGCCGCCTCCAGGACGAGATCGTCGAAGCGCTCCGAGCGGGTCGCCATCGCGGGCACCGGGGGCCAGGCCAACGGGCCCCTGGGCCCCCGGCCATGACGGCGTCGGGTGCGGGCACGGGTCGGCTCGGGGCTCACCTGCCCAGGGTATGCCGCGGCCGGCCCGGCGTGCCGAGCCGACAGCCGGCGCGCCGCGCCCTAGAGTTCGCCCCGTGGGGCTCTCTCGGTTGTGTTCCAAGACCGGCTGCCGGCGGCCGGCGGTGGCGACGCTCACCTATGTCTACGCCGATCAGACGGCGGTGCTCGGCCCGTTGGCGACGCTCGCCGAACCGCACACCTACGACCTGTGCGCCGAACACGCCGAACGGCTCACGGTCCCGCGTGGCTGGGACGTGTTGCGCCTGGCCATCGACCCCACTCCACCCCCACCCTCCAGCGACGACCTGCTGGCCCTCGCCGACGCGGTCCGGGAGGCGGGTCGGCCTCGGCGACCGGCCGCTGGGGCCCCAGCGCTGGCCCAGGCCGCCGACGCGGGGCGAGCCGGCGCGGCATACCCGAGCGACGGGGTGACCGAAGGCGCCCGACGCGGTCACCTGCGCGCCCTGCGCACCCCGACCTGACCACGGCGAGCAGCCGTTAGGCTGCCGCACGTGAGCGATGCGTCCCCCCCGGCAGCCGTGAGCACTCCGTCGGCCCGGCTTGTCGACTTCGTGAAGGCCTACGACGTACGGGGGTTGGTGCCCGCGCAACTCGACAGCCGAGTCGCTCGGGCGCTCGGGTCGGCTTTCGCGCAGGTCGTGGCGCTGCCCGACGGAGCCACCGAGATCGTCGTCGGGCACGACATGCGCCCGAGTTCACCCGAGCTGTCCCGGGCCTTCGCCGCCGGCGCCGCCGAGCACGGCGTGGGGGTGCGGCTCATCGGGCTGGCCTCCACCGATCAGCTCTACTACGCCAGCGGGGCCCTCGACGAGCCAGGGGCGATGTTCACCGCGAGCCATAACCCGGCCCAGTACAATGGCATCAAGCTGTGCCGCTCCGGGGCACGCCCGGTCGGCCAGGACACCGGCCTCGTGCAGGTGCGTGACCTGGCCCAGGCCCGCCTGGACGCCTCAGCTGCCGCCGGCTCCGCCGACCCGGACACCGCTGACCCGGACACCACTGACCCGGACACTGCTGACGGTGAGCGCAGCGCCGGCAGCATCGTCGAGCAGGACCAACTCGCCGGGTATGCCGCGTTCCTGCGCTCGCTCGTGGACCTCTCCGGTGGCCGGGCGCTGACCGTCGTCGTCGATGCAGGCAACGGGATGGCCGGGCACACGGTGCCGGCGGTCCTGGGCACCGCGGTGGGCCTGGCGCCGTTGCCACTGCGGATCGTGCCGCTCTATTTCGAGCTCGACGGCACCTTCCCCAACCACGAGGCCAACCCGTTGGAGCCGGAGAACCTGCGAGACCTGCAGGCGGCCGTGCTCGAGCACGGTGCCGATCTCGGGCTCGCCTTCGATGGCGACGCCGACCGCTGCTTCGTCGTCGACGAGCGGGGCGAGCCGGTCAGCCCGAGTGCCGTGACCGCCCTCGTCGCCGCTCGCGAGATCGCCAAGGAGGTCGCCCGCGGGGTGCCCGCGCAACAGGTGAAGATCGTGCACAACGTCATCACCAGCGCCGCCGTGCCCGAGGTGATCGCCGAGCAGGGCGCCCAGGCCGTGCGCACCCGTGTCGGGCACTCCTTCATCAAGGCCGAGATGGCAGCCGCTGCAGCGGTTTTCGGTGGGGAGCACTCGGCGCACTACTACTTCCGCGAGTTCTGGTTCGCCGACACCGGCATGCTCGCGGCGATGCACGTGCTCGCCGCGTTGGGGGAGTCCACCGGGCCGCTGTCGCAACTCGTCGCGGCATACCAGCGGTATGCCGCCTCAGGCGAGATCAACTCGACGGTCACCGACCGCGCCGCGGCCACGGCGCGCGCGCTGGACTGGGCCCGGGCCCAGGGGCCGGTGGAGGTCGACTCGCTCGACGGGCTGACCGTCCGGCACACCGGCGCGCCGATGTGGTGGTTCAACGTGCGGGCCTCCAACACCGAGCCGCTGCTGCGGCTCAACGTCGAGGCCGCCGACGCGGCGACCATGACGCGAGTGCGCGACGCGGTGCTCGCGCTGCTACGCGACGGTGACTCCCATGCTTGAGCCGTCGGCGCGCCTGCCGGAGTGGGCCCGCCAGCTGCTGCGCTGTCCGGCCTGCCACAATGTGCTCACCGAGGCTTCGGGCGATCGAGGGGGCACTGAACTGCGTTGCACGGCAAGCGAATGCACGAAGGTGTTTCCCGTGGACGAGCACGGCATACCCGATCTCGTCCTCGACGACTGACGACTGACGACTGACGGCAGCGACCGAGACGGCAACCGACACGGCGACCGGCACCGCGTCGCCAGTGCTACAGGGAGGGATCGGCATGCCACGGCTGGACGAGTCACTCATCGACGACGAGGCCGCGATCGCCCGGCTGGACTCCCGACAGTCGCTGCGGGCGCTGGCGACCGCGGGCGCGCAGGTGCGCGAGGCGCTGCGGCTGGCCCGGGAGGCCGGGGTGGAGGCGGTGGCCGGGGGAACGCGGCCGCGGTCGGTGCTCGTCGCCTCCCTCGGCGGCTCCTCGGTGCTCGCCGACGTCCTGGAACTGCTCACCGAGCCGGGGTCGCCGGTGCCGGTCAACGCCCGGCGCAATCTGCCCCTGCCCGGCTGGGTCGGCCCGCTGGATCTCGTCATCGCGGTGTCGCATTCCGGCCGGGCCACCGGCCCGCTGGGTCTGGCGGCGGAGGCGGCGCGCCGCGGGGCCTTCCTGTTCACCGTGGGGGCACCGCAGAGCCCGCTGGCCGACGTGTGCGCCCGCGCCCGCGGGATCCATGTCGACGTGCCGCTGGGTCGCACGTCGACCCGCACCTCGCTCTGGTCGCTGCTCACCCCGGTGTTGCTGGCCGCCGACGCCCTGGGGCTGGCCTCGTGCCCGCCGCCGGTGCTGACCCGAGTGGCCGATCGGCTCGACGAGGCCGCCGTCGCGTATCGGCCCGGCTCGGAGTCCTTCGTCAACCCGGCCAAGGTGCTCGCGGCCGATCTCGCCGAGGGCGTGCCGGTCGTGCTCGCCGACGGCCCGGTCTGCGGGGTCGCCGCGCGTCGGGCTGCATCGATGCTGGCCCGCACCGCGCGGGTGCCGGCGATGTGGGGCGAACTGCCCGACGCCGCCAGTCAGGTCGTCGCCCTGCTCGACGGCCCGTACACCGAAGCGGGACAACGCAGTCAGGCCGACCGCGCTCTCGAGGAGAGCCGCACCGACCGGCACGGTGAGCCGGTGCCCGACATCTTCCGCGACCCCTACCTCGACGGCGTGCCCGACCCGCGGATGACGCTGCTCGTGCTGCACGACGCCCCGGGGGCGCCGGGGGCGGACGCGACCGGCGCGGCCGCTGCCGGCGCGTCGGAGCCGGTCGCCTCGAGTGCCGATCCGAGGGGCGGGGCGCTGTGCGAGGCCGTCGTGCAGACCGCCCGCGACGCCGGGGTGCGGGTCAGTGAGTATGCCGCGGGCCCCGGCCACCCGCTGGAACGCCTCGCCGACCTCGTCGCGCTCACCGACTTCACCGCGACCTACCTCGCGCTCGGCCTGGGTCTGGACCCGGCCGTGTCGGCACACCTGGCGGACCTTCGCGACCACACCCAGTGAGCTGCGGGCGCCACACCACCGCGGCCGCGTCCCTGATCAGGGACACGGCCGCGGTGGTCGCTGGGCGCGCCGTCGGCGCCGCCGGGTGCGTGGGCTAGCCCTCCGGGATCATCTCGATCGAGCCGCAGGGGCACTCGGCCACGCACAGGCCGCAGCCCTTGCAGTAGTCGTAGTCGAATTCGTAGCCCTTGGCGAAGTCGACCTTGCGCACCGCGTTGTCCGGGCAGACCCCGAAACAGTTGTCGCAGGCGAAGCAGTTGCCGCACGACATGCAGCGGCGTGCCTCGAACTGGGCGGTCTTCTCGTCCAGACCCTTGACCACCTCGTCGAAGGTGGAGGCCCGCCGGGCCCCCTCGAGGTGTTCGCGGTGCTGGTGCGGCGCGTCGGCGTAGTACCAGGTCGTGAGCTTGTCGAAGGTCGCGACGGGGTGCTTCTCGGCCGGGTGGTAGGGGGTGCCGCGCAGGTAGCCGTCGATGTAGCGGGCGGCCTTCTTGCCGTGCCCGACGGCGACGGTGACGGTGCGCTCCGAGGGCACCATGTCGCCGCCGGCGAAGACACCCTCGCGCCCGGTCATCATCTGCCGGTCCACGGTCACGACGCCGTCCTCGATCTGCAGGTCGGCGACGCCCTCGAGGAAGCTCAGGTCGGAGTCCTGCCCGAGGGCCAGGATGAGCGAGTCGGCCTCCAGCTCCTCGAACTCACCGGTCGGTTGCGGGAAGCCGGTCTCGTCGAGGGCCATCTTCTCGATGGTCATCTTGCCCGAGTCGACGTGCTTGATCGTGGAGAGCCACTTGAGCATGATGCCCTCCTCCTCGGCCTCGACGACCTCGAAGTCGTGGGCGGGCATCTTGTCGCGGTTTCGGCGGTAGACGATGATCGCCTCTTCGGCGCCCATCCGCTTGGCCGTGCGCGCGGCGTCGATGGCGGTGTTGCCGCCACCGTAGATGACGACCTTGCGCCCGAGCATGGGCTTCTCTTCCTCGGTCTCGACGTCGCGCAGGTAGCTCACCGCGTCGAGGATCTTGGCCGTCTCGCCCGCGGGGATGTAGGCGCGCTTGCCGATGTGCGCACCGACGGCGAGGAAGACCGCGTCGAAGCCCTCGCCCAGGACGTCTTCGAGGTGCTCGATCTTGGTGTTGAGCTGCAGCTCGACTCCCAGGTCGGTGATCCGCTTGACCTCTGCATCGAGGATCTCGCGGGGCAACCGGTAGGCGGGGATGCCGAAGCGCATCATCCCGCCGGCCATCGGGCCGGCGTCGCGCACGACGACGTCGTGCCCGAACAAGCGCAGGTGGTATGCCGCGGCGAGGCCGGAGGGCCCGGCCCCGATGACGAGCACCCGCTTGCCGGTGGTCTCGGTGGGCGCCGCGATGGACCAGCCCTGCTTGAGGGCCTCGTCACCGAGGAAGCGCTCCACCGCGTTGATGCCGACCGACTCGTCGACCTCGGCGCGGTTGCAGGAGTCCTGGCAGGGGTGGTAGCAGACCCGGCCCATGATCGCGGGGAACGGGTTGTCGGCCATGATCTGGCGCCACGCGGCCTCGTACGCGCCCTCCTCGGCGTGGAACAACCATTGCTGGATGTTCTCGCCGGCCGGACACGCCTGGTTGCAGGGCGGCAGCAGATCCAGGTAGCGCGGGCGCTCAGTGCGCCACGTGCCGGTCTGGTTGGCCAGCGACGAGCCGACGTTCAGCGTGATGGCGAACGGCTTGTGCATCAGGCATTCCCCTCCTGGGTGTTGCTGGTGGTCTGCGTGGTGAACGACGAGTCGGTGCCGGGCGCGAGGTCGGTGCGGTCGGCGCGCTCGGGTGAACCGCCCTGCGGCAGAAGGTTGTAGCGCGCGATGTTGCGGTCGGCCTGGGCCTGCATCCGGTCGATGACCTCTTGGCGCCGCGGCGAGAACAGGTGCGCGAAGCGCTTCTGCACCTTGAGGTAGTCCTCGACCGGCACGAGCCGGCGGATCGGGGAGGACGCGACGACCTCGCCGTACTCGGCCTCGAAGACCGGGAAGAGCCCGCTCTGGGTGGCCAGCCGGGCCACCTTGAGGGTGTCGCAGGAGGCGGTGCCCCAGCCCAGCGGGCAGGGCACCATGACGTGGATGTAGCGGGCTCCGCGCATCGACATGGCCCGGGTGACCTTGGCCTCCAGGTCGCGCAGGTCGGCTACCGAGGCCGTGGCGACGTAGGGGATCTCGTGTGCCATGGCGATCCGGGGCACGTCCTTGCCCTGGCCGAAGACGTTGCCCGGCTCGTCGCCGACGGCCTGCGTCGTGGCGGTCCGCGCGGCCGGGGGAGTGGCCCCGGAGCGCTGGATGCCGGTGTTCATGTAGGCCTCGTTGTCGTAACAGATGTAGAGCACGTCGTCGTTGCGCTCGAACATCCCGGACAGACACCCGAAGCCGATGTCGACCGTGCCGCCGTCGCCGCCCTGGGCGACGACCCGGATGTCCTCACGGCCCATCGCCTTGTATGCCGCGGCGACTCCCGAGGCGACCGCCGGAGCGTTGCCGAAGAGGGAATGCAGCCAGGCGATCCGCCAGGAGGTCTCCGGGTAGGGCGTGGAGAAGACCTCCAGACATCCGGTGGCGTTCACCGCGACGACCTTGTCGTCGGCCGCGCGCATCGCGGCGTCGAGGGCGTAGCGCGCGCCGAGGGCCTCGCCGCAGCCCTGGCAGGCACGGTGGCCGGAGGTCAGCGAGTTGGTGCGGTCGGGGTCGGACTGCACGGAGCGTTCGTGCACCGGCAGCAACCGGTTGCCGACCGCGAAGGAGCCGACCTGGTAGAACTTCACCGGTTTGCTGGCGGGGGCATCGTGCAGGACGTCCGGGATGATGCCCTGGTGGAAGCCGGCGAGGTCGGTCTCCGGCAGACCCGTCTCTTGGGTGCTCATGGTTCTCCTTGCCTCTCAGGCAGACGTGGCGCGCACGGCACCGAGGTCGCGCAGCATGTTCTCGGCGGCCGGCCCGGAGCGACGATCCGCACGGTTGCGGTCGATCTCGCGTTGCACGAGTTCTTCGTCCAGGTCGAGGAAGGTCACCTTCGGCAGGTCGTCGGTGACCACGGAGTCGAGCATCCGGTGCAACGACGTCTTGAGGATCGCTCGCCCGCCGAGGCCGGCGATGACGGTGTAGTTCTTGATCGGGTGGGAGGACATCGCCATCCGCACATGCGAGTCGACGATGCCGCCGATGCCCACCGAGAAGGCCTTCTCCAGGCAGACGAAGCGCTTGGCGCCGCCGATCGCTTCCTCGACCGCCTTGAGCGGGAAGGGCCGGAACGAGGTGATCCCGAGGACCCCGATCTTCTCGCCCTTCTCGCGCCGCTCGTCGACGACGTCCTTGATCGTGCCGAGCACCGAACCGAGGGCGATGATGATCGTCTCGGCGTCCTCGGTGTGGTAAGTGTGCAGGAGGCCGCCGGACTCACGGCCGAAGACCTCCTTGAACTCGGCGGCGACCTGCGGGATGAGCTCGAGGGCCTGCATCTGCCGGTCGTGGGCGAGGTAGCGCACCTCCATGAAGGCCTCCGGGCCGACCATCGCACCGATCGACACCGGCTTGGCCGGGTCGAGGATCTGGCGCGGCTGGAAGGGCGGCAGGAAGCGGTCCACGTCGGCCTGCTCGGGCACGTCGACCTCGTCGACGGCGTGGGTGAGGATGAAGCCGTCCATGCAGACCATGACCGGCACGGAGAGTTCCTCGGCGATCCGGAAGGCCTGCACGTGCAGGTCGGCCGCCTCCTGGTTGGTCTCGGCATACAACTGGATCCACCCGGAGTCGCGCTGACTCATCGCGTCGGTGTGGTCGTTCCAGATGTTGATGGGCGCGCCGATGGCCCGGTTGGCGACGGTCATCACGATCGGCAGGCCGAGGCCGCTGGCGTTGTACACCGCCTCGACCATGAACAGCAGGCCTTGGCTCGCGGTCGCCGTGTAGGAGCGCGCGCCGGCCGCGGACGAGCCGATCGCCACGGACATCGCGGCGAACTCGCTCTCGACGTTGACGTACTCGCAGCCGGGCAGTTCACCACGCTTCACGATCGCGGAGAGGCCCTCGACGATGTGGGTCTGGGGCGAGATGGGGTAAGCGCAGATGACCTGCGGCCGACACGCGGCGACGGCCCGGGCGACGGCCAGCGATCCCTCGATCTGAGTGCGCAACTGCTACTCCTCGGTGGTTCTTGGGTTGGTTTCAGCGGTGGCTGGCCACGAGCGAGCCGACCAGCTCGTATGCCGCGGTCGCGGCCTCGGCGTTCTTCTCGCCGATCGACCCGGGGAAACGTTCCCGGACGGCCTCGAGCAGCGCCGGCAGGTGGATGACCCCGGTGAAGGCGGCCAGACCGCCGAGCAGCACGACGTTCGGCACCGGCCGTCCGACGTGCTTGCGGCCCAGGTCGTTGGCCGGGATGGTGAGCAGCCGGTGGTCGGCCTCGAGCTCCTCCACACCCAGCTGACCGGGGGTCTGTGAGGAGTTGATGAGCACGTAGCCGCCCTTCTTCAACCCCGCGAAGACGTCCACCTGGTGCAGCAGGGTGCGGTCCTGCACGACGATGGCGTCCGGGGCGACGACCGGCTCCCGGACCCGGATCTCCCGGTCGGCGATCCGGCAGAACGCGACGACCGGGGCGCCGGTGCGTTCGGACCCGAAGCTCGGGAAGGCCTGCGCATGGCGCCCCTCGGCGAACGCGGCGACGGACAACAGCTCAGCGGCGGTGACGACCCCTTGGCCCCCGCGGCCGTGGATACGGACTTCGAACATATGCCTCAACGTATGCCGTCCGTCACGTCCGCGCCAAGAGGACCAACGGCCCCAGGATCAGCACGGAACCGCCTCCGTTTCGCCTGCTGAGACGCGAGTGAACAGGAGATGAACGACTACGCCGCCAGGTGACCGGTCAGGGGCGTGCAGGGGCGCGCAGCAGCCGGTACCCGGCGTCCACGCCGACCTCGGTCCAGCCGAGCTGCCCCGTGAGGGCATAGCCGAGCGGGGATCCCGTCTCCAGCAGCGCGACGGCGGCGCTGGAGTCAGCGATGGTGCGTTCCCAGCCCGGTCGCACCGCCCGGGCGTTCATGTAGCGGTCCACGTATGCCGCCCCATAGGCCTCGGCGCGGGTGTCGTAGACGACGCGCAGGCTCGGGTGAGCCCACATCAGCCAGCCGCCGAGCGTGTCGGCGTTGAAGACGACCGTTCCGGCGGGCAGTGCGCTCAACTGCGTCGACAGCCGCGTCGGGATCAGCGCAGGGTTGGCGACGGAGGTCGTCGACACCCAGGCCAGCGGCACGACGAGCAGCACTGCGGCGATCGCGGCGACAACGGGCCGTTCGAGGCGGGACCGCGGCACACTCGGGAACCAGGCGGCGAGCGTTCGGGCCGCCACGGGGGCCAGCAGCACCCCACCGATGGCCGCCGATCGGGCCGCGGTGAGCGCCATGGCCAACGCCGCCAAGGCGAGGAGCCGGTCGGACCAGGGCACGCCGGAGGGCGCCGGTCCGGCACCGGTGCCGCCGGCCCCGGACCCTTCCCCGGCGGGCGACCGGGACAACCAGGCCAACACGACCACGGCGAACAGGCCGACGACCGCGCCGAGCTGCGTGCTGGTGACACTGAGCGGCTTCCACTCGTTGATGTACGGGCTGATCGCGTTCACCGCCGTGAACACGCCCAGCAGCTGGGGCCCGACCGGGGTGAGCAGGGTGGCGGAGGCGCTGCCGGCGAGCACGAGCACCAACCGGGCGAGCTCACCGCGGTCCCGATGCCGATCCAGGTACCTGGCGACGACGGCGAGGCCCCCGACGGCCAGGCCCACCGCCCAGGTGCCGTGCGAACCGGCCCAGAACCAGGTGAGCGGGATCAGCCACCATCGCGCGCGGCCGTCGTCGGCGCTGCGTAACCAGGCCCAGACGGTGACCGCGAGCAGGGTGAGCCCGACGACCTGCGGCCGGGGGGACAACGACCCGCCGGAAGCCAGCAAGGACACGCCGCAGACCAGCGTGCTCAGCAGCGGCGGGGCGAAGGAGCGGCACACGGCATACAGGACCACCAACCACGCCACCCGGGTGACGTGCACGACCCAGACGACCCCTGCGAGGCCGGCGACCCGGTCGGCGGCGGCATACAGCAGCTCGGGCAGCCATTGGTTGTAGACGTAGCCGGCGGCCGAGCCGGTCAACGGCTCGGGTCCGGCGAAGCTCCAGCTCTCGGCGAGTCGCCGACCCAGCAGGACGTGCCACCACAGGTCGGGGTCGCCCAGGGGAGTGGACGACTCCCGCCACAGCGAGATGCCCAACGCGGCCAAACCCGCCAGGGCCACGACCAGCCCGAGCCGGCTGCTCGAACCGACCGTCGCAGCGCGAGTCGGGGTCGGGGTCCAGGAGCGGTCCACGACTGGAGTATGGCGGACCTCGTGGCCAGGGGTAGGACCCTGGATCGTGGACGTCGGCTCGCCGAAGCCGGCTGGCCTGGGCTGCGGTCAGGCGTCGGGGGAGCGTACAGCTCATGGCGAGCCGACGTCTTCGAGATGTCCGACAGATGTCTTGGCTGGCCGAATCGGAGGGTCCAGAGGGTTGACGGGCCCGCGCCGCGCTGGTCGAATCTCGGGTACCGACCGGTAGGGGTCGGAGGTCCCTAGTGCGAGATGGGCTCACCTGTGGTGAGATTCAGCCCACAGCGCGACATCGTGGGGCCCGTCAGGCCCGACCGCTGCCCGCCGTCTCCCGCCCTGGAAGGGATCCGCATGAGCCGCAAGATCGACGTCACCGAACTCGTCCTTCGAGACGCGCACCAAAGCCTCTTCGCGACTCGCATGGCGTTGGAGGACATGGTCCCGATCTGCGAGGAGATCGATCAGGCCGGGTACTGGAGTGTCGAGTGCTGGGGCGGGGCCACCTTCGACGCCTGCATCCGGTTCCTCAACGAGGACCCGTGGGAGCGGCTGCGCACCTTCCGTAAGCTGCTGCCCAACTCCAAGCTGCAGATGCTGCTGCGCGGCCAGAACCTGCTCGGCTACCGCCACTACGCCGATGAGGTCGTCGACCGGTTCGTCGGCAAGGCCGTCGCGAACGGCATGGACGTCTTCCGCACCTTCGACGCGCTCAACGACGTGCGCAACGTCGAGCGTGCCATCAAGGCGGTCAAGCGCGAGGGCGCGCACGCCCAGGGCACGCTGTGCTACACGGTGAGCGAACTGCACACCGTCGAGGGCTACGTGCAGATGGCCCGTGACCTCATGGACCTGGGCTGTGACTCGTTGTGCCTCAAGGACATGGCCGCCCTGCTGCAGCCGCAGCCGGCATACGACATCGTCAAGGCGATCAAGGACGACCTCGGCTCCGACGTGCGCATCCACATCCACTGCCACGCGACCACCGGGGTCACCCTCGTCTCGCTCATGAAGGGCATCGAGGCCGGCGCCGACTGCGTCGACGCGGCGATCTCCTCGATGAGCCTGGGCCCGGGCCACAACCCCACCGAGAGCCTCGTCGAGATGCTCCCCGGCACCGGGCACCACACCGAGCTGGACATGGACCGGCTGATCAAGATCAAGGACTACTTCGCCGGCATCCGCCCGAAGTACGCCGAGTTCGCGTCGAACATCGTCGGCGTCGAGACCGAGATCTTCAAGAGCCAGATCCCCGGCGGGATGATCTCCAACATGGAGAGCCAGCTCAAGGCGCAGGGCGCCTCCGACCGGCTCAAGGAGGTCCTCGAGGAGGTGCCGCGGGTGCGCGCCGACGCCGGCTACCCGCCACTGGTCACCCCGTCGAGCCAGATCGTCGGCACCCAGGCCGTCTTCAACGTCATGATGGGCCGCTACAAGGTGCTCACCGGCGAGTTCGCCGACGTCATGCTCGGCTACTACGGCTCCACGCTCGGCATCCCCAACCCCGAGGTCGTCGAGATCGCCCGTCAGCAGGCCAAGAAAGACCCGATCACGGTCCGGCCGGCCGACCTGCTCGCCCCGGAATGGGAGAAGGACCGCGAGGAGGCCGCTGCCCTGCAGGGCTTCGACGGCACCGACGAGGACGTGCTCACCTACGCGATGTTCCCCAAGGTGGCCCCCACCTTCTTCAGCACCCGCGCGGACGGTCCCAAGAACGTCGGAAAGGATCCCGAGACGCTCGCCGCGGAGAAGGCCGCGGTCGCCGCGGGGGCCCAGCCGGGTCAGCCGGTGCGCACCCCCATCCGTTACAAGGTCATCGTCAACGGCGCCCCCCACAGCGTCCAAGTCCAGCCCTCGTGAGGTCAGACGTGTCACAGCCATCCATGCAGGAGAAGATCGACTCCCTCCGCCAGCGCCGCGCCGATCTCGCCGCGGCCGGCGGCGCGGACCGAGTCGCCAAACAGCACGAGCAGGGCAAGCTGACCGCGCGTGAGCGGATCGACGAGCTGCTCGACGCGCACTCGTTCCAGGAGATGTCGACGTATGCCGTGCACCGCGCCAACCGTTTCGGGATGGAGGGCAAGGCGGTCCCCAGCGACGGCGTGGTGACCGGCCAGGGCACCGTCCTGGGCCGGCTCGTGCACGTCGCCAGCCAGGACTTCACCATCCTCGGCGGCACCCTCGGCGAGCTGCACGCGGAGAAGATCGCCGCGGCCGGCAACATGGCCCTGCGCACCGGGTCACCGTTCATCTGCATCAACGACTCCGGCGGCGCCCGCGTGCAGGAGGGTGTCGATGCACTCAACGGCTGTGGGCACATCTTCTACAGCAACGTGCTGCTCTCCGGCGTCGTCCCGCAGATCTCGATCCTCGCGGGTCCGTGTGCCGGCGCCGCGGCATACTCGCCCGCCTTGATGGACTTCATCATCCAGACCAAGCAGGCGCAGATGTACATCACCGGCCCGGACGTCATCAAACAGGTGACCGGCGAGGAGGTGACCCACGAGAATCTCGGTGGCGCGCAAGTGCATTCGACGGTCTCCGGGGTCGTGCACTTCGTCGCCGAGGACGACGAGCAAGCGGTGCTCATCGCCCAGAAGCTGCTGTCCTTCCTGCCGCAGAACAACACCGAAGACCCGCCCGAGGTGCCGCACGACGGCAACGTCGACGAGAACTCCTTCCTCGACTCGGTGATCCCCGACGACTACCGCAAGGCCTATGACGTGCGTGACGTCATCGGCAACGTCGTCGACGACGCCGACTTCCTCGAGGTGCATGCCGGCTGGGCGATGAATGCCGTCGTCGGCTTCGGGCGCATGGTCGGGCGCACCGTCGGGATCGTCGCCAATCAGCCGAACCACATGTCCGGGGTCATCGACATCAACGCCTCGGACAAGATCGCCCGCTTCGTGCGCTTCTGCAATGCCTTCAACATCCCGTTGCTCACCTTCGTCGACACGCCGGGCTTCATGCCCGGGGTCGACCAGGAATACAACGGCATCATCCGCCACGGCGCCAAGGTGCTCTTCGCCTACAGCGCCGCCACGGTGCCGAAGGTGACGGTCGTGCTACGCAAGGCCTTCGGCGGCGCGTACATCGCGATGTGTTCCCGGGCGCTGGGGGCCGACAAGGTCTTCGCCTGGCCATCCGCGGAGATCGCGGTCATGGGCGCCGAGGGCGCGGCCGGCATCGTCTTCCGCAAGGAGATCGCCAGCGCACCCGACCCGGCGGCCAAGCGTCAGGAACTCATCGACGACTACCGCAACACCTTCGCGAACCCGTTCGTGGCCAGCGAGCACGGTCTCGTCGACGACGTCATCATCCCCGCCGAGACCCGGCGTTTCGTGGCGCAGGCTCTCGAGGCGCAGACCACCAAGCGCGACATGCGCCCGCCGAAGAAGCACGGACTCATGCCGATGTGACGGTGCAGCGTCACGAGCAGCGTGAGTCCCCTTCATCCCTGGTCCAGAAAGGACGCCCATGACCACGATGCCCACGGGCGGTCAGGTCGACGTCACGAAGCTCATCGACCTGGTCGAAGAGCTCAACCGACGGGTCGTCAAGCTCGAGAAGGAGCTCGCCGACACCCGGGAGCGGCAGGGGCCGGTCCCCATCGAGACGATCCTTGCGATCTCGGCCGCCGTCGCCGCCTACCTCGGTAAGCGGGCGACGGTCCGCCAGATCCACTACAGCCACACGAATTCCTGGGCGCGGATGGGCCGTTCGGCCGTGCATGCGTCGCACTCGTTCCAGAAGACCCGCTCGTACTGAGCCCCCGAGCCACGCAGACAAGGACAGCCGATGAGACTCAAGGTGACCGTCGACGGAGTGGAGTACGACGTCTCCGTCGACGTCGAGGCCGAGCCGCGCCCGGCGTTGGGCGGCTTCGTCTTCTCCTCCACCGGGACCGCGGCCGCGCCGCGCTCCGGGCCGGCCGCCCCGGCCGGTGAAGCGGCCGGTGGCGGGGGCGGTGAGAACGCACTGCGCGCGCCGATCGCGGGCACCGTGTTGCAGGTCAACGTCACCCCGGGGCAGGAGGTCGCCGAAGGCGACACCCTGATCATCCTCGAGGCGATGAAGATGGAGACGGAGATCACCGCACCGGTCGCGGGAAAGATCAAGAGCGTGCCGGTCAAGGTGGGCAGCCCGGTCCAGGGCGGCGACATCCTCGTCGACTTCGAGTGAGCTGAACACAGCTCGCGGAGTATGCCGCGCACGCTCCCCGCGTGCGCGGCATACCCATGCCTGCAATGGGTCGGCGCGCGGCATACCGGGGGAATGGCAGGTAGACTCGGGGGATTGCCGGCGTGGGTGGACGACCCGCGTCGGGGGCCGGGCGCCGAGGCGCCGCCCCCACCGCCCAGCAGGGCGACGCCGGGTCAGCACACCCGATCCGTCGAGACGACCTCGACGTGACCCGAGTCAAGGAGCCTGACCATGTCGTTCGACTTCAAGGTGGCCGACCTGTCGCTCGCGGCCGCCGGCCGCCACCAGCTGCGCCTGGCCGAGCACGAGATGCCTGGCCTGATGGCGCTGCGCGAGCAGTACCGCGACAGCCAACCGCTGCGGGGCGCCCGGATCGCGGGTTCGCTGCACATGACGGTGCAGACCGCCGTGCTCATCGAGACCCTCACCGCCCTCGGCGCCCAGGTGCGCTGGGCCTCGTGCAACATCTTCTCCACCCAGGACGAGGCGGCGGCAGCGGTCGTCGTCGGTCCGCACGGGACCCCGGAAGCCCCCCAGGGTGTGCCGGTCTTCGCGTGGAAGGGTGAGACCCTGCCGGAGTACTGGTGGTGCACCGACCAGATCCTCAGCTGGCCCGCCGACGGGCACAGTGGCGGCCCGAGCGGCCCGAACATGATCCTCGACGACGGCGGCGACGCGACGATGCTCGTGCACAAGGGCGTCGAGTGGGAGGGCGCCGCTCAGGTGCCCCCGACCACGGAGGCCGACTCCGAGGAGTTCGCGGTCTTCAAGGCGCTGGTGCGCGAGACGATGGCCGCCGACCCGCAGAAGTGGACCCGGATCTCGGCCGGCATCAAGGGGGTCACCGAGGAGACCACCACCGGGGTGCACCGGCTCTATCAGTTGGCCGAGGCCGGCGAGCTGCTCTTCCCGGCGATCAACGTCAACGACTCGGTGACCAAGAGCAAGTTCGACAACAAGTACGGCTGCCGGCACAGCCTCGTCGACGGGCTGAACCGGGCCACCGACGTGCTGATCGGCGGCAAGGTCGCCGTGGTCTGCGGCTACGGCGACGTCGGCAAGGGCTGCGCCCAGTCGCTGGCCGGCCAGGGCGCCCGGGTCATCGTCACCGAGATCGACCCGATCTGTGCGTTGCAGGCCGCCATGGAGGGCTTCCAGGTGGCCCGGCTCGAGGACGTCATCGGCAGCGCCGACATCGTCGTCACCGCCACCGGCTGCTTCGACGTCGTCACCGCCGAGCACATGGCGGCGATGAAGGACAAGGCGATCGTCGCGAACATCGGTCACTTCGACAACGAGATCGACATGGCCGGGTTGGCCCGCACCCCGGGCATCGTCAAGACCGAGATCAAGCCGCAGGTGCACGAGTGGACCTTCCCGGCGAGCTCCGGCGAGGGCGGGCGCGGCACGCACTCGGTGATCGTGTTGTCCGAGGGCCGGCTGATGAACCTCGGTAACGCCACCGGGCACCCGAGTTTCGTCATGAGCAACTCGTTCAGCAACCAGACGATCGCTCAGATCGAGCTCTACACCAAGACCGCCGACTACGAGCGGCAGGTCTACACGCTGCCGAAGGTGCTCGACGAGCTGGTCGCCCGCCTGCACCTCGACGCGCTCGGAGTGCGGTTGACCGAGTTGAGCAAGGGCCAGGCGGAATACCTCGGCGTCGACGTCGCCGGGCCGTACAAGCCGGAGCACTACCGCTACTGACGCTCGGCCGCTACTGACGCTCGGCCGCTACGAAACCTCGGCAACGAAACCTCGACAGGAAAGCGGTACTCGCTCTGGCGCGCGAGCCGGGACAGCGGCATAATGTGACGCGGCGGCGCCCTTCACCCCCTGGAAGGGTGCCGCCGTCGTTCTCCCGTGGTGGGTCAGGGCGTGAAACCCATGAGTCGCCAGGAGCCGGACAACCAGGCGACCTGCAGCGCCAATCCGACGACGAGCGCGATGCTCAGGCCTACCGATCGCACCCGACGTGCCGTGCCTGCCTGGGGGGCCACCGCGCTAGCGAACGGCCAGAACAGCGGGCCGGCCAGCAGCAGATAGCGCACATAACTGGTCCCGGGAACGGTCATCGTCACGAGGTAGAGCGGGTAGGCCAGCAACCAGGCCCGTAGCTGCGGACCCCAGGCAGCGGCCGACGGGACCATCGTCAGGGCCACCGGCACCGCCGCGGCGGCAAGGAAGAGCAGCAGTCCGGTCGGGCCGGCGAGGGAGACGAGATAGCCAGGCCCGGGCAACAGTGTGCCCAGCCCCGGGGTCCACGCCTTCGACGTCGCCACATAGGCGTCGAGTCGGCCGGTGCGCAGCGCCGTGATCGCCGGCCAGAGCAGACTCAACGCACCGATCCCGACACCCGCGGCGGTGAGCTGCCAGCGCTCCCTGGTGCTTCGGGACGGTCCGCCCGGCCACGGCACCCAGGCCAGCAGCAGCACCGCGGCCCCCAGCGGCGCCGCGAGCGGGCGGGTCACGGCCAGCAAGATCGCCGACACCGCCAGCCAACCCCACCGGGCCTGCCGAAGGCACCACAAGCAGGTCATCACGAGCAGCAGGGCCAGGCTCTCCGGATAGGCGAACTGCAGGATCGGGGCGGCCATCGAGCAGCAGAACGCCGCGACGGTGGCCTTCGCGACGAACGGCTCGGCGCTGGCCAGCACGAGCCGGTACAACAGCACGACGGCGACGGCCCCGAAGACGGTGCTCAGCACCGGGGCCACGACCTCGTATCGGCCGGCACTGATCGCCATCACGGCCCGGACCGTCATGGGGTACAGGGGATAGAAGGCCCAACTGGAGCGGGCGATCTGTCCGTCGGGGGTGCGCGGCAGGACGTCGGGGTAGCCCTCCTCGGCCACCGTCCGATACCACTGGCCGTCCCAATTCGTCGTCGCCGTCCAATAGTCCGGTGCCGGCGGTGTCGGAACGGCGCTGTGATATCCGGGGTACCGGGCATCCGGCATGGCCACCTGGTCACGGGTTGCCAGCCAGGTGAACAGCACCCCGGCCGCGCGGGTCGCGGCATACACGGCCAACGGATAGCCGGCCCGACGGGAGAGCGTCGCGAGGGCACCGAGGTGGACAGGCACAGGAACTCCAGGTCAGCGGTCGGGTCGTCCCCGCAGCATGGCAGGTCGCCCCTGAGGGCCACATCCGCTGTTCGCGTGGGCCGGTGTGTGATGATGCTCCTGTCAGATCGTGGACCCGGAAGGAGCCTCCGTGAAGGGTCGCGTCCTCGTCGTCGACGACGATCTCGCTCTGTCGGAGATGCTCAGCATCGTGCTGCGACAGGAAGGGTTGGAGGTCTCCCACGTTGCGGACGGCGGGGCCGCCGTCGGTGCTTTCCGCGACACCCGCCCCGACCTGGTGTTGCTCGACGTCATGCTCCCCGGCCTGGACGGCATGGAGGTATGCCGCCGCATCCGCGCCGAATCGGGGGTGCCGATCGTCATGCTGACGGCCCGCACCGACACCGTGGACGTCGTCGTCGGATTGGAGTCCGGCGCCGACGACTATGTCGTGAAGCCGTTCAAACCGCAGGAACTCATCGCCCGGATCCGGGCGCGGCTGCGGCGTGGTGACGAACCGGAGCCGGAGAAACTGCAGATCGGCGATCTGCATATCGATGTCGCGGGGCATTCGGTCAAACGCGACGGTGTGCCGCTGTCGCTCACTCCGCTCGAATTCGATCTGCTCGTGGCCCTGGCCCGCAAGCCCTGGCAGGTGTTCACCCGTGAGGTCCTGCTCGAGCAGGTGTGGGGGTATCGGCACGCCGGTGACACGCGGCTGGTCAACGTGCACGTCCAGCGGCTGCGCAGCAAGATCGAACACGACCCGGAACACCCCCAGATCGTCGTGACCGTGCGCGGTGTCGGGTACAAGGCGGGGCCGGCCTAGCGGATGGCCTCAGCTGCGTCCCGGCTCGCCCGGCAGTTCGGTGGGGGGGTGCGCCGGCTGGCCGTGGTGCACCTGTGGCGCCGGTCGCTGTACTTCCGGGTGGTGGGCATCACGCTCGCCCTCGGGGTGGCCATGCTGGCCCTGGTCGGCTCCTATCTCTATCAGAGCATCGCGACCGGACTGGTCGACGATCGCACCCGGGTCTCGACCGCCGAGGCCCTGCAGCTGACCCGGGACGTGCAGCGGCAGTTCGACGTCACCGACAAGGTGCAGACGCCGGAGGCGCTCAAGGTCGCCGCGGTGACCTTCGTGCAGAACGTCGCCGGCACCGAGTGGTCCCGCTACGTCGTGCTCACCCGCCTGTCGACCACGCGCAACAGCGTCGTGGTGCCACCGGTGCTCTCCGGCGAGGTCAACGACGGTGCGATCCCGCCGGAGCTGGCCATCGCCGTCGCTCAGGACGCTCGCCGCCAACACGTCCAACTGACCTCGCTGCGTCTGGTCGGTGAGCCCGAGCCGGTCCCCAGCGTCGTCGTCGGGCAACAGGTGACCCTGCCGCTGGCCGGCGGTTACGGTCTCTACTTCTTCTATCCGATGAAGCAGGAACGGGACTCGCTGACCGTCGTGGCCCGCACGCTGCTCTACGGCGGCGCCCTGTTGGCCCTGCTCATCGCCGCGGTGGCCTTCGTGGTCACCCGGCTGGTCGTCACGCCGGTGCGCCAGGCCGCCGGGGTGGCGCAGCGGCTCGCCGCGGGCCGACTCGACGAGCGGATGCGGGTGCGGGGTGCCGATGACCTGGCCAGTCTCGCGAGGTCCTTCAACGCGATGGCCGAAGGTCTGCAACGCCAGATCGGCCAGCTCGAGGGGCTCTCGAGGGTGCAGCAGCGGTTCGTCTCGGACGTGTCCCACGAACTGCGCACCCCCCTGACCACGATCCGGATGGCCGTCGACCTCATCCACGCCAACCGCGGCGACTTCACCTCGAGCGTCGCCCGCTCCGCTGAGCTGCTGCAGGATCAACTCAACCGCTTCGAGGCACTGCTGGCCGACCTGTTGGAGATCAGCCGCTTCGATGCCGGCGCGGCCGTCCTCGACCCGGAGTCGGCCGACCTACGTCGCACCGTGACCAAGGTCGTCGACGATGTGCAGCCGCTGGCCACGAGCCGGGGGAGCCGGATCACCGTCATCGACCCCGGCGAGGGGTGTGTCGCGGCATACGATCCGCGTCGGGTCGAGCGGATCCTGCGCAACCTCGTCGTCAACGCCATCGAGCACGGTGAGGGCCGGCCCATCGAGATCCATCTCGGCGTCAACGCCGCGGCGGTTGCCGTCGCCGTGCGTGATCACGGGGTTGGGCTGCGACCCGGCGAGGCCGGGCTCGTCTTCAACCGCTTCTGGCGAGCCGACCCGGCCCGGGCCCGCACCACCGGGGGCACCGGGCTGGGCCTGTCCATCGCCGTCGAGGACGCCCGCCTCCATGCCGGCTGGCTGCAGGCGTGGGGTGCGCCGGGGCAGGGCTCGTGTTTCCGGCTCACCCTGCCGCGCACCCCCGGCGCGCCCATCGACTCCTCGCCCGTGCCGCTGACCCCGGCGGTTGCCCGCGCCACCGAGAGTCCGCTGGAATCGGCCGTCCGCGACGCGGTGTCGGCCGCGCCGGGGGGCAGCCCGGCTGATCGGGCCCCCCGCGCCGTCTCGTCGGGGACGACCCGGCCGGAGCCCGAGGCCCGGCGGTGAGCACGCCGGGCACACCGAGCACGCCCGAGCGGCCCCGCCGTGGTGTCAGCCGCCGGAGCTTCCTCGCCGCCGGGTGCGCGCTGCTGCCCGGTGCCCTGGCCGGCTGCCAGGGCTTGCCCGCCAGCGGGCCTGTGCAGCCGGGACGGGCGCTGGATGAGAGGCTGGCCGGCGGAGCCCGGATCGTCGCCTCGCCGCCGGAGCCGGGGGCCAGTCGGGAGCAGATCGTCCGCGGCTTCCTGCGGGCCGGGGCAGCCTTCCAGGAACCGGCCGCCAACGGCGAGCTCGTCGCGAAAGCCTTTCTCACCCCCGAGTCGGTGCCCCGGTGGCTGCCGACCTCGGCCGTCACCGTCTTCGACAGCGCGACGCTCATCGAGGTCGGGCCCATCGGCACGGACTCGGTGCTCGCCGCCACGACTGCGGTGGCCGTCGTGGACGACACCGGGCACTACCGGGAGCTCCCCCCGGGCACCCGCCAGGAGGTACGGCTGCGCCTCGTGCAGATCGAGGGGGAGTGGCGCATCGAGCTGCCCGCAGCGGGGTTCGGGGTCTGGGTCGACACGAACGACTTCGACCGGCTGTTCCGACCGCTGCCGCTCTACTACCCGGTGGTCGGCACCCGACGTCTGCTGTCCGACGTGCGGTGGTGGGCCTCCGGGCCACGGCTGATCACTGCGCTCGCCCGCGCCCAGGTGACCGCCCCGCCGGACTACCTCAAGGGTGTCGTCGAGACCGGGTTTCCCGAGGCGGTGCGACTCGCGCGGGACGCGGTCCCCGTGCAGGACGGCGTGGCCACGGTCGTCCTCACCCCGCCGGCGAGCGTCGCCGATGTCGCACATCGCCGGGCGATGTGGGCCCAGCTCGTCGCCACCCTCCTCGCGGTGCCCGAAGTGACCCAGGTGAGTATCGAAGTGCAGGCGGGCGGTCGGCTCACCGTGCCGGAACTGCCCGATCGGGTGCTGGCCCTCGGTGAGACCGGATTCGTCCGGGAGCCTCCCCCGTTGCCGCGCACCGGGATCCTGCGCACGGGTGAGACGCTCTCGCGCATCGACGTGGATCGCCTCGACGACCTACCCGTGTCCAGCAGCCCCGGGGGCAGTGAACTGCCCTCCATCCCAAGCAATTTCGTGGGACTAGCGGCCGGGCCCGACGGTGTCGACGTGGCGGCCGTGAGCCTCGACGGCACTCAACTCGCGCGCTGGCGGGGCCGGTCGCGGCTGCCCGTCGAGGTGGCCGGTGCGGGCCTGAGCCGACCGGCATACGACGCATCGGGGCGGTTGTGGGTGGCCGGGCGGGCGGCCCCCGACGGCAGCGGTGCCGTATGGAGCCTGGATGCCTCGGTCGCATCCGGCTCGGCCGCCCAGCGGGTCAGCACCACCTGGCTCGCCGGCCGGGTGCCGGTGTCGATCGCCATCTCCCGGGATGCCACTCGCCTCGCGATCGCCAGCCACGCTCGGGACGGTGGCGATGCCCAGGTGCACGTGGCCGGCATCGTCCGGGAAGCCGGCGGGGAACCGACCTCGATCGCCATGCCGATGGTCGTCGACGCGCCGTTCCTTCGAGCTCAATCCGTCGCGTGGATCGACGACGTGACCCTGGGGGTGTTGGGCACCGTGCGAGCGGACGAGCCGCTGCGCGTATACGTCGCCGAGCTGGGTCAGGGGATCGGTCTGCGCAGGCGTGGCGCGAGCGACCCCGCAGCCGCACTGATCACCCCGGTGCCCGACTCGCGGGCCGTCCTGGCCACCATCGGGGTGCGCGGCCTGGTCGTCGTGGCCGCGAGTGGGGTGCTCGTCCGGGTCGGCAACGGCTGGCGCGCGGTCGGTCAGGCCACCGAACTGGCCGTGGTGCCCGCCCGTCCGGCTGCCACCTGAGTGCTGTTCGCTCGCTGGGCGATCCCGAACAACGCTGGGTGATCCCGACCAACACCGTGGCCCCGGACGTCTGGACGTCCTAGGCCACGGTGGTTTCGCTTGGTGCTGCTGTGATTTCGCTGGGGTTCAGCCGCGACCCTTGCCGATGCCGGGCAGGAGCCGGCCGACGCCGGCGGCATACTCGCGGTACTCCGGGAAGACCGAGGTGAGCACCCGCTCCTCGTGGGTGGATCGATACCACTGCAGGGCCAGCAGCAGGGTGGCCAGCGCGAAGGAGAAGGCCGAGGGATACACCATGGCCACGCCATAGGTTGCCAGGATCTCCCCGGTGTAGAGCGGGTGGCGGACCATGCGGTAGGGACCATCGGTGACCAACTCGCGCGCCTGCGGGATGATGCTGAAGCTCTTGTCGAGGTGACTCAGGCCCCACACCGCGAAGCCCACGCCGACGGCGATCATGAGATTTCCGAAGAGCAACGACACGGACGACTCGGTGCGCGTCGCCGTGTAGGGCAACTCCACCGGCAGCAGCGTCGCGACGACGGCGGCCACGGTGGCCACGGCCGAGCGGACCGTCGCCTTGGCCGGCACCCGCCGCAGGTAGGTCACCACGAGCAACAGATAGAAGGCGCTCGTGCAGACCGTCGCGAGAAGCTGGAGCACCGACGGGAACAGGTGCACCGAGTCCGGGCGCCATCGCACGATCGCGTCCCCGTTCGTCAGCAGACCCATCACCATGAACGGCGTGAGGAAGACCCGACCGAGGTCGACTCGGCCGAGCCAGCTCCCTCGAGCGGTGCTCCGACCCTTCGCCTGAGCCCTGGTCGCACTGACCGCCGAGGGTGCAGGGGCGGTCGGCCCGACGGCACGTCCGGTCGGGACGGGAGCGGACACGAGGCCGAGAGGCGACACAGCGTCAACATTCCGTGGCATTCCCTCAGAGTCGCGACGGTCGCGAAACTACGCCACAACCGTTCGTGCGCCCCGGTCGACCGAATGGAGGAGCCGGGCGCTCCCGTCCGTTCAGGACAGGACTCCCACCGGAATGTTCCCCACCCGCATCGCCGCTGCGGTCCAGGTCAGGGACCGCACCAGCTCGGACCGGTCGATCCGTTTTCGGTCCACCTGCTGCCTACCGGGCGACAAGCATGGCGGGCGGGCCGTGGGCCGCCGGCCAGTGCGCCAGGGAAGGAGCTCTGGCAGAGGCTCGCGCGCGCACGCAGCGCCATCGACCGAAAGGACGAGTCCGCGCCTGGCTGTTCGAGGTCCAAGGGCATCGGTTCAGTCGATGTCCGACCCCGGCTGCGGCGGGCAATCTGTTCCACGACAGGCAAGCAGAACCCCGAACCGCCTGCAGACGTCCGTGAAAGGTAGAACCCCAATGCTCAAGGCTTTCGTGAAGATCCAGAACCTCCGCTCGGAGAAGGGCGCCACCGCCGTCGAGTACGGCCTGATGGTCGCGCTCATCGCCGTCGTGATCATCGCCGCGGTCCGCACGCTCGGCACCAACATCAACTCGATGTTCGGCAGCGCCGGCACCGCCATCGGCGGCTGAGCGACGCCAACGTGGGGGTGTGGCCGGGATCCGGCCACACCCCTGTGGCGTACCGGGAGGCAATCGCCCCCACGTGTTCGCCACCGACCACGGGCCCTCCACCCCACCAACCACCTCGTTCGGAGGATTGATGAAGACCTGGATGAGGCGCCTTCGCAGGCGCTCTGAGCAGGGTGCGACCGCGGTCGAGTACGCGCTGATGGTCGCTCTGGTGACCGTGGTGATCGCCGGCACCGTCCGGTGGTTCGGCGAGGCGGTCGTGCTCAACCTGTTCGCCGTGCCAGCCGGCATGTGACCCGACACTGCAGCCCCGGCCAGGTGCTTGGCACCTGACCCGACCCGCACCGACCCGCACCGATCGACCACTGGAGCCCCGATGTCCCGAATCCGACTGCTCCTGCGGCGCCGCCGTGGCGAGCGCGGAGCCGCCGCCGTGGAGATGGCGCTGATCCTCCCCGTCCTGCTGCTGCTCGTCGGCGGCATCATCGACTTCGGTCGCGCCTTCAACGCCCAGATGACTCTCACGCAGGCCGCCCGCGAAGGCGCCCGGATGCAGTCGCTGGGCTACACCGATGCCCAGGTGGCCTCCCGTGCTCGGCAGGCCGCGACGGGGCTACCGACAATCGCGGTGAACATCACCTCCCGCTGCCCCACCACCGACCCCAGCAACGCATCCGTCGTCGAGGTCTCGACGAACTTCAACTACCTGTTGCTCGACGGCATCGTCAACCTCGTGGGTGCCAGCATGCCGGCCAGCCAGACCCTGCGAGCCCAAGGGAGTATGCGATGCTCGGGTTGAGCCTCATCCGGTGGTCGCGGCGGCTGCGGCGGGACCGGGGCGCCACCGCCTCGATCGTCGTCGTCCTGCTCGGTGGCGGCGTCCTCTTCGGCGCGACCGCCCTCTCGGTCGACATGGGCTCGCTCATGTGGGAGCGGCGCCAGTTGCAGAACGGTGCCGATGCGGTGGCACAGGCCCTGGCCCAGGTGTGCGCATCGGGCGCCGCCGGCTGCTCCAGCAGCGGCGCGACGGCTCAGGCGGCGATCAACAACGCCAATGCCAGTGACGGGCGCAACGGCCTGGACAACGCGATGTACCCCAACGGGGTGTGCGGACGCAACGTCCCCGGACTGCCCAACTGCAACCCGTCCACGGGTGCCCTGTGGGACTGCCCGCCGTTGAAGACCGGTTTCGACAGCCGGACCCCCTTCGTCGAGGCGCACACCATCACGCTGACCGGCACCGGCTCCAGCCGGGTGGCGCCGTTCTTCTCCGGCGCGGCCGGCAACCCGGGCAACACGCTGCGGGCCTGTGCCCGCTCGGCCTGGGGTCAGCCCGGAGCGTACAACGCGTCGGTGCCCTTGACCTTCAGCTACTGCGAGTGGGACGACTTCACCCACGGCGGGAGCAACTATCAGAACGAGCCCAGGGGCACCTGGCCGGGCTACGGCGGCTCTGGACAGCCCAACTGGCCACCGACGGGTCAGGAGAACACTCCCTATCTCCAGGACCACGGCACCACCAGCCCCTGTCGATTCTTCGGTCTGCACGACGTCCCAGGCGGCTTCGGCTGGCTCGACAGCGGCTCCGGGTGCATGACGATCGTCGCGACGGGCAACTGGGCCCAGGTCGACACGGGGATCTCCGCACCGTCGGGGTGCTCCGGCCTCATCGCCAGCCTGCGCGGCAAGGTCATCGACCTGCCGATCTTCGACTGCATGTGGAACAGCGGCAGCATGCCGACGTTCACCCCGACCTTGAACCAGGTCGGGTGCACCTCCGGCACCGGCGCGAACACCTGGTACCACATCAAGGGTTGGGCCCGGTTCTACATCAGCGGCTACAAGATCGGCGGCAGCGACCAGATGCCCAGCCTGCTGAACGGCCGGGTGCCCTGCAACGGCGGTGACCGGTGCATCTCCGGGTGGTTCGTCACCGGCCAGATCAACGCCAGCACCCTCGCCCCGCCGGACCCGTACTCCAACTTCGGCACGTATGCCGTGCTCCCTGCCGGCTGACCCCGGCGCCCTCCCCCTCCTCCCCAAGTACCATCAGTAAGGAAACACTCTCGTGGGTCGTCGTGTCATCGCCCTCATCGCGGCAGCGCTCGTCGCCATCTTCGGCGTCGTCGCCATGCTCGCCTATGTCAACGGAGCCGATCGCCGAGCCGTGGCCAACGCGGATCCGCAACCGGTCTACATCACCCAGAAGGTCGTGCCCGTGGGCACGACGCTTCAGGCTGCCCTCGACCAGGAACTCATCGTCCGCACCGATGTGGCCGCCAAGTCCCGTCCGCTCGGGGCGCTGAGCACCATCGACGACACCAACAAGAACCTCGTCGCGATGAGCGACATCGGGATCGGCGAATACGTGCTGGCCAGTCGGTTCGGCACCACCCCCAGCGGCAACCGGGCCCTGCCGGTGCCCTCCGGAATGGTCGGGATCACGATGCGCCTGACCACCGAAGCGGCGGTCGACCACTTCATCACCCCCGGGTCCAAGATCATGGTCTTCGCCACGGTCGACGTCGTCCGCACCGTCACGCCCGCTCCGGGCGCGCCGATCCCCTCGACGCGGCCCACCGAGGTCTGGCCGCAGACCCGGGTGTTGCTCGCCGAGGCCTCCGTGCTGGGCGTCGACGAGGTCAGCCTCGCGCCGAGCACGGCGGCTCCGACCGGCGCGGCTGCGGCCCAGGGCGGTGGCGGGTCGATCTTCGTCACCGTCGCGTTGAGCCCCGACGACGCCACTCGTCTCGCGCACGTCACCGGCACCAAGCTGTATGCCGCGCTGATGGGCGAAGGCGCCAAGGCGGACAAGACCTTCATCGTCGACTCGGCCAACATCGAGTCCATCTTCGGGACGAAGTGACGCCATGAGCATCCTGTGGGACATCGACCCGTCGGCCCGCGAGCGGTACAAGTCCGTTCTGGGCGCGAACCTCCAACTGGCCGAGAGCCCGGCCACGCTCGGCCGGCTCATTACGACCGCCGGGGTGCCTGACGACCTCATCGTCGTCGGCCCGGACATCGACCTCGACGGGGCCTGTGACCTCGCCGAGATGATCCGGGTGGACTTCCCCGAGGTCGGCGTCATCCTGCTGCGCCAGAGCGTCGACATGGACGTCATGGCCCAGGCGCTCCGGGCGGGCATCCGTGAGGTGGTCGCCGCCGACGATCTGGGTGGGCTGTCCGCGGCCTGCAAGCGCAGCCGCGAGCTGTCCTTCCGACTGCGCGGGACGACCACGGTCGCCGACGGCGGTCGGGAGGGCAAGATCGTCACGGTCTTCTCCGCCAAGGGTGGGGTCGGCAAGACGACCTTCGCGACGAACCTCAGCGCCTACCTCGCGGCGGTCGGCAAGAAGACGCTCATCGTCGATCTCGACCTCGCCTTCGGCGACGTCGGCATCAGCCTGCAGTTGTTGCCGCAACGGACCTTGACCGACGTCGTGCAGATGGCCGGCCACTTGGACCAGCAGGGCCTCGCGGCGACGGTGACGATGCACAGCAGCGGCCTGCACGCCCTGTGCGCACCGGCCGAGCCCGGCGAAGCCGACCGGATCCCGGCCTCGACAGTGACCGAGTTGCTGCGGGTGGCGAAGAAGACGTACGACTTCGTCATCATCGACACCCCGCCGGCCTTCACCGAGCACGTCCTGTCGGCCTTCGACCTGAGCGACAAACTGGTCCTCATCGCCACCCTGGACATCCCGGCGATCAAGAACCTGCGCCTCACCCTGGACACCCTCGATCTGCTCGGCAACCCGACCGAGTCCCGGATCACGGTGCTCAACCGGTCCGACGCCAAGGTCGGGCTCACCGTCGACGACGTCGTGGCCTCCCTCAAGCAGGAGATCGCGGTCATGGTGCCCACGAGCACGGACGTGCCGGCCTCCGTCAACCGCGGCGTGCCGATCGTGCTGGACATGCCTCGGCACCCGGTGAGCGCTGCGCTGCGTCAACTCGCCGACAACTACCTGCGCGGGCTGTCCCGCGACGAGACCGTGCCGCCGCCCACGCAGCGGCGACTGCTGCCCTGGGGTGGTCGTAAGTGAGCCTCTACGAACGTCTGGAGACGATGCGCCGGCAGCAGTCGGCGCCGGCGAACGGAGCCGCCGGATCCCCGGCGCAATCCGGCGCCAAGCGGGTCCCCACCGTCGCGAACGATCCGTTCGCCCCGGTCAAGGCCAGCGTGCACCAGGCCCTGTTGGACTCCCTCGGTCCGCAGCTCTACGACCCCAATCTCGAGCAGGCGGAACTGGACAGCCGGGTCCGGGCGACCCTGTCGATCGTCATCGACCAGTCGAACATGCCGCTGTCGGCCTCGGACCGCACCCGCATCGCCCAGGAGGTCTCCGACGAGATCCTCGGCCACGGGCCGCTGGAGCCGTATCTGCGTGACCCGGAGGTCTCCGAGGTCATGGTGAACGGTGCCGACATGATCTTCATCGAACGTAGCGGCAAGATCTTCCAGGTCGACGGCCGGTTCAGCAGCGAAGCCCACCTGCGGCGCACCATCGACAAGATCGTCGGCCGAGTGGGTCGACGCGTCGACGAGGCGAGCCCGTTGTGTGATGCCCGTCTGCAGGACGGCTCCCGGGTCAACGCGGTGATCCCGCCGATCGCCCTCGACGGCTCGATGCTGACCATTCGTAAGTTCGCCACGGACCCGTTCACCGACCGTGACCTCATCGCCTTCGGCACCTTCACCCCGCAGTCCCGCGACTTCCTGCAGGCCTGTGTGCGGGGTCGGCTCAACATCATCATCTCCGGCGGCACCGGCTCCGGGAAGACGACGACGCTCAACGTCATGTCCTCCTACATCCCCTCGGACGAGCGCATCGTCACCATCGAGGACGCCGCCGAGTTGCAGCTGCGCCAGGAGCACGTGCTGCGGTTGGAGTCCCGGCCGGCGAACATCGAAGGCAAGGGCCAGATCTCGATCCGCGACCTGGTGCGTAACTCCCTGCGTATGCGCCCGGACCGCATCGTCGTCGGTGAGATCCGCGACGGCGCCGCCCTGGACATGCTCCAGGCGATGAACACCGGTCACGACGGGTCGATCACGACGGTCCACTCCAACAGCCCCCGGGACAGCATGTCGCGGTTGGAGACCCTGGTCATGATGGCCGGCGTGGACCTGCCCTCCCGGGCCATCCGGGAACAGGTGGCCAGCGCCGTCGACGTCGTCATCCAGCAGTCCCGACTGCGGGACGGCACCCGTCGGATCACCTCGATCACCGAGATCGAGGGGATGGAGGGTGAGGTCATCACCCTGTCGGAGATCTTCGCGTTCGACTACAAGGCGGGTCGCGACGCCAACGGTCGGTTCCTGGGTGGCCTGACCGCCACCGGGATCCGGCCCAAGTTCCTGGACAAGCTCCAGGACCAGGGCATCGAGTTGCCGCCCCAGCTGTTCGCCCGCGGGGGGGTCATGTGATGGCCCTCCAGGTTCTCGTTCTGGCCGCGGTCGTCGGCATCGCGGTGGCGATCGGCCTCTACCTGGCCATCGCCCCGAGTGCCAACTCCGGCAAGGACAAGCGAGTCAAGTCCATCGAGGACTACGTCAGCGGCACCCGGGCGGCCCTGTCCGGTGGGCGCTCCGCTGCCCTCTCGGCGACCAACATCACCGAGCAGCTCAAGGGGCTCGGCGAGAAGGTCATGAAGGACGGGAAGTCGACCTCCCGGACCATGGAGTTGCTGCAACGGGCCGACCTGCCCTGGCGGGCCCCGGAATGGGGTGTGCTGCGGATCGTCAGCATCGTCGTCGCTCCCTTGCTCGGGCTGCTCTTCCTGCACGGTGACCTCTTCATCACGCTGCTGGGCCTGGGCATCGGCGTGTTCGTCGGAGCCTTGGGCCCGGACCTGGTCCTGAAGTTCCTGGCCAATCGACGGTCCAAGAAGTTCGAACGCCAGATGCCCGACATCCTCATGCTCGTGGCCAGCAGCCTGTCCACCGGCTTCTCGCTGATGCAGTCGCTCGACGCCTGCGCGACCGACGCGGCTGAGCCGGCGGCCAAGGAGTTCTCCCGCGTCATGGCCGAGACGCGCATCGGTGTCGACGTCGAGGAGGCCCTGGATCGCCTTTCCGTGCGGATGAACAGCGACAACATGGCCTGGACCGCGATGGCGATCCGGATCCAGCGCAGCGTCGGCGGTAACCTCGCCGAGACCCTGCGGCAGACCGCGGCCACGCTTCGGGAACGCGAGTCGCTGCGCCGCACCGTGTCGGCGCTCTCGGCCGAGGGCAAGCTGTCGGCATACGTGCTCATCGCCCTGCCCGTGGGCATCTTCTTCTACGAGATGCAGGTCAACCGGGAGTACATCGCACTGCTGTGGACCCGCCCGCTGGGCCTGGCGATCCTCGCCGCGGCCGCGGTTTCGATGGCCATCGGGGTCGCCTGGATGAACACCATCGTCAAGGTCAAGGTGTGACCATGGAACCGTCGACCTTCTTGTTCATCGGGCTCGGCATGATCGGGCTGTCCCTGCTCATCCTCACCATCACCGTCGTCGTCGGTGACGGCTCCGCAACGGGCGCCGCTCGCGGCCTGGCCATCATCGAGCGGCGGATCAGCGCCAGCGAGGTGAGCAAGAACGAACTGCCCGCCTCGGAGCGACTGCTCAACCCGCTCTTCGAGCACACCAAGCAGTTGGGTGTGCGGCTGTCCCCCTCGGGGACCGCCGAGCGACTGGCGAAGTATCTCAACATGGCCGGTAACCCCCCGGGCTGGACGCCCGAGCGGATCATGGGCGCCAAGGGCTCCGCGCTGGTCGGCGGCGCGTTCGTCGGCTTCCTCGTCGGCGGGATCAGTGCCAGTGGGCTGCTCATGATGCTCGGCGGCGCCACGGTGGGCTTCTTCCTGCCCGACCTGCTCGTCTACAACCGTGGGCAGAAGCGCCAGGAGGAGCTGCAACGCGGTCTCGCCGACGCGATCGACATGCTCACCGTGTGTGTCGAGGCGGGCCAAGGGTTCGACGCCGGTCTGGCCCAGGTCGCCCGAGCCATCCAAGGCCCGGTGGCCGGGGAGTTCGCCCGGGTGATCGCCGAGATCCAGATCGGCAAGGCTCGTAGCGAGGCCTTCGCCAGCCTCGGGGCGCGCACCACGGTGCCGGAGATCAAGAACTTCGTCTCCTCGCTCGTGCAGGCCGACCGGCTCGGTCTGCCGGTGGGCAACGTGCTGCGCGAGCAGTCCAAGGAGATGCGCTTGGCACGTCGGCAGCGTGCGGAGGAGCAGGCCCAGAAGGTGCCGATCAAGATGCTCTTCCCGATGCTGCTGTTCATCTTCCCGGTGGTGTTCATCATCATCCTCGGGCCGGCGGTCATCCGGATGATCGACGTCTTCTCCGCGATGTGACCGCTGCAGAATCCCGAGCTCGCGGCATACAAAGGAGGGGTATGCCGCGGGCCCCGGGTCACGGGTGACCTGACACGACACCCGCCCACGGCCGCGGCCGTGCGTCAGCCGATGGCTGCCGCACGGCCGCGGTTTCGTTCGGGGGGTCTTCTTTCGTGGGTCGCGGTGGGGTCGCGAATGGGTCAGCGGGCGTTCAGGACTTGTTGGGGGCGGCGATGAGACCCAGCCGAATGGCGGCCATCACCGCGGAGGCGCGGTTCTTCGCGCCGAGTTTGTCGTAGACCTTGGCGATGTGTGTCTTGACCGTCGACTCGCTCATGTAGAGCGACCGGGCCACCTGCGCCACCGAGGCGCCCGCGGCCAGCTGGTTGAGCACATCGGACTCGCGCGGGGTCAGGCGCACCTGAGGGCCGGCGTTGCGCCGGCGGATCGCGTCGGCCAGACCGACGGCCGAGAACGAGTCCGGGTTCGCCGCGGCCTGGTGCACGTGCGCGATGACGTCCTCGGCGGAGCGGCTCTTGTGCACCAGGGCCGAGGCGCCGGCGTCGAGGGCACCCAGCAGGGTGTCGTCGTCCTGGTGCATGGTGAGCACGACGATGCCCATCGAGGGGTAGCGGCGGCGGAACTCGGCGACCAGATCCAGACCGGTGCCGTCACCGAGGGACACGTCGACGACGAGCACATCGGCGGCGACCGACCGGGCCAGGACCATGCCCTCGGCCACCGACGCGCCCTGGGCCACGACCTCGATGGTGCGGTCCAGCGTCAGCAGCGAGGCGACGCCCTGTCGGACCAGGTCGTGGTCGTCGACCAGCACCACCTTGATCGTGCTCGAGGTGGTGCCGGTCTGGTTCATGGTGGCTCCTTGGGCGGCTGCCCTCACGAAGCGACCGCCAGGAGTTGGGAGCCGTCACGACGCAAGGTGGGTGCTGGGTCCGTCAGGGGCGGCGCCGGACGTTCGTCGGTCGGCTGCAGGAAGCAGCTGACCGTGGTGCCGGACTCGGCGTCGCTGACCACACTGAGGGTAGCCGACTCGCCCTCCAACCGCTGCGCCAGACGCGGCTGCTTCAAGCTCGTCGCGCCGTCGTGACTGATCGTCATCGAGAAATGCGGGGCCGCGACGACCAACTCGACCTCCACGAGCGCAGCATCGTGGCGTTGCGCGTCGGAGAGCACGTCGAGCAGCACCCGGTAGAGGCGCACCTCGGTTGCCGGCGGGAGCCGGAAGCCGGACTCCTTGAGCGACACTCGCACCTCCGCGCCGGTGGCGGTGCCGAACTGCTGCAGACGGGTCGACAGCGCCGCACCGAGACCGTGCTCGGGACGGATCCCGACCCGCAGGTCGGTGATGTTGGCGCGCACGTCGCCGAGGATCCGGGCGACCTCCTGGCGCAGCTCGACCAGTTCGTTGGCGACCGAGTCGCCGGCCTGCGCCGCGGCATACCGGATCATGTCGAGCTGGAAGCCGAGGGCGGCGACCTCCTGGGCCACCCCGTCGTGCATGGTGCGGGCCAGTTCGCGGCGCTCCTCCAGACCGGCCTGCTCGCGCAACGCGACGTAGGCCAGGGCCACCGCGAGCGAGGCGCTGTGGCGTTCGCCGGCCGAGACGACCTCGGCCACCTCGTCCTGGTCGGGGCCGACGTCGGCGAGCCGGTCGGTGAGCAACAGCCCGACCTGGGTGCCGTGGGTGTCCAGCAGGGGAGCGGCCACGAGCGCGCGCCCGCCGGCGAAACCGTAGGAGACGCGCCCGTCGCACCAGGCCGAGCCGATGATGCCGGCCGGGTCGCTGGTCGGCTGGGCCCACGGCACGCGCACCGCGCCGCGCAGCGTGAGGGGGACGGCGTGGCCGCCGGGCGGGCCGACGAGCACGGCGCTGCGCCGGCTGGCGTCGGCGGGCAGCGCGTCGAGGACGCGCTCGGCCAGCAGCGCGGGATCCAGGCCACCTTCGAGGCTGGAGGACAACTCGGCCAACCGGGACAGCAACAGCGCTGCCTCGCCGGTGATCGGGTCGTCATCGGGGCGGGCGCTGATGCGCTCCTCCCAGGAGGCCAGCACGCCCAATGCCGCGGCGAGGCCGATCCACAGGAGCATCTGGGGGGCGGTGGTGCCCAGCTGCGGCCGCACCAGGGAGGCCACGCCGGCGCCCACGATGACGGCCACGACGGTGAACGCGACGAGGCGGCGCCGGCCGCGTTCACCGGCCCGGAACAACGGCACCGCGAACAACGGCAGGGCACTGGGCCCGGCGAGCACCGACAGGCCGGCCGCGGCGCCACCACACAGCGTCACTGCGGCTGCGGCACCCCGGGTGCGGTGCGGAAGCAGGACATCCTCGTGGGCCAACAGATAGCCGGCCACGAGGTCACAGGCCACCACGAGCAGAGCCCAGGGGAGCACGACGGCTCCCAGGCCCTGCACAGTGCTGACGAATACGACGACCGCGGCCAAACCCACCCGAAGGCGGGTAGCGGTCGACAGGACTGCACGCAACTCGATTCCTGGCTCTCTCCCCGAGAGAACTTCAGCCGAAATCACCGCCGGATCCGGAGCCGATCCGTGACGGTGTTTCGAACGGTACGTGAGTCTGGACCTTCCACAACCCCAGGGTCGGTGGACTCGCTCTCCACAGGATGCCTGGTGCGGGTTGGTTTGCGCTACCCCTTGAGCACACAGTCTCACGGTGCAAGCCCTCGATCGCCTCCTCCGTTCGGGCCCCGACGCCCCCGCCGACCCGGTGGATCCGTCCCCTCCGGTCGGCGGAGCCGACGGACGCCACCCGGTCGGCGGAGCCGACAGACGCAACCCGGTCGGCGGAGCCGACGGACGCAACCCGATCGGCGGAGCCGACGGGCGCAGCTTCACCGGCCGGGCGCCCGGCCGGCCGATCCGGCCGCTCGCCCAGGTGTGGCCGGCCCTGGTGGACCTCGTGCTGCCGGCACACTGTGCCGGCTGCGCCGCCCCGGACCGGCGCTGGTGCTCGGAGTGTGCCGCCGACCTGGCTGCGCACACCTTGGCCCGGCCGCGGCATACCCAGCCGTCGCCGCCCCGGCCCGACCTGCCGCCGGTCGTCACGGCCGGGGTGTATGCCGGGGCGCTGCGCACCGCGCTCGTGCAGCTCAAGGACGGCGGCCGGGCCGATCTGCGCGAGCACCTGGCCCCGCTGCTCGCCGCGGCGCTGCGTTGCTCGCCCCGGCCCCACGGGCTGCTCGTCGTGCCGATGCCCTCGTCGGCCGCGGCGGTCCGGCGCCGGGGCGAGGCGCCGGTCGAGGCGCTGGCCCGCGCGGCCGTCGCCCTGCTGCCGGCGACCGGCCGCCCGCGCGTCGTCGCCGCGCTGCGGGTCACCCGCCGGGTCGCCGACCAGTCCGAACTCGGCATCGCGGCCCGCTCCGCGAATGTCGCCGGGGCGTATGCCGCGAGCTCCCGCCGAGCGTCAGGGCTCGCCGGGCGCCCGGTGCTGCTCGTGGACGACGTGCTCACCACGGGCGCCACGCTCGCCGAGGGAGCTCGAGCGGTGCAGGCCGCCGGTGGCCGGGTGCTCGGCGCGGCGGTGGTCGCCGCGACGGTGCGTCGATGGGCGGCCGGCTGACCGCGCGGCTGACCGCTCGGTGGCCGGTCCGTGGCCATGGTCCGGGCCAGCATTGGCCTCGGCCCGGAGTCCGGACTACGGTGGGGAGACACCGCTGCGGATGGCAGCGATGGGGAGGTGGTCACGAGGTTTGCGGGGCCTGCCCGGCCCGACACCCGCATCACTTCGCGTCGAGGAGGTCAACAAGTGGACATCGTCGTCACCGGCCGTCACATCCAGGTCTCGGACCGGTTCCGGGGCCATTTGGAGGACAAGCTGGCCAAGGTGGCGCAGTTGGCGCCCAAGGTCACCCGGGTGGACGTCGTGGTCACGCACGAGCGCACGGCACGCAACTCGGAGTTCGTCGAGCTGACCTGCCGGGAACGTGGCTCGGTGGTGCGTGCCGAGGCCAGCAACGAGGACAAGTACGTCGCGCTGGACCAAGCGGTCGAGAAGCTGCTGGAGCGGCTGCGCCGCGCCGGCGGCAAGCGACGCAGCCTCGTGCGGGCCGGCCGAGCGGTGCCGGCGCCCGTGCTCGACGAGCAGGCCGCGAGCCAGCCGGCGTCGGCCGACGCCGACGCCGAGGCACCGGGCGGGCCCTTCGGTGCGGTGGGCGACTCGCCGATCGAGGTGCGCGAGAAGGTGCACCCGAGCGAGCCGATGACGCTGGCCGACGCGGTCAACCGGATGGAGTTGGTCGGGCACGACTTCTATCTGTTCAACGACGCAGACACCGGCAAGGCCAGCGTGGTCTACCGGCGGCGCGGCTGGTCCTACGGTGTGATCCACCTGGAGCCGGTCCCGGCCGCCAGTAGCTGACCCCGCGATCGAGACCCGCGATCGACCGGCGCCGCAGAGCGGTCGCCGCCGACCGGTCGGCGCACCGCCTCGGCGGCGCGTGAGGCGCTGTCGTGCCGGTGCGCTCCGGCGTGACATCATGCCGGAGTGACTGACACCTCCTCCCCTCAGGTCGGTCCGGACGTGCAACCGATCCGTGTCCTCATCGCCGACGATCATGCGCTCTTCCGGCGGGGGTTGCGCACCGTGCTCGAGCTCGACGGCGACATCACCGTCGTCGACGAGGCCGACGACGGCATCGCGGCGGTGGAGAAGGCCGAGGCGATGGTCCCCGACGTCGTGCTCATGGACGTGCGGATGCCGCGGTGCACCGGGATCGAGGCCTGCCAGGCGATCAAGGAGCGGGTGCCTTCGGCCCGGATCGTCATGTTGACGATGAGCGACGAGGAGTCCGACCTCTTCGAGGCGGTGCGGGCCGGGGCCAACGGTTACGTGCTCAAGGATGTGCCGGGTGAGGAGATCGCCGCGGGCATCCGGGCGGTCTCCGGCGGTGACTCGCTCATCTCGCCGTCGATGGCCTCCAAGCTGCTTGCGGAGTTCGCCCAGATGCGCCGGCGCGACACCGAGGTCGTCGGCGGCCACCTGCCCAAGCTCACCGAGCGCGAGGTCGAGGTGCTCGGGCTGGTGGCCCGGGGGCTGGGCAACCGCGAGATCGGCAAGGAGCTGTACATCTCCGAGAACACCGTGAAGAACCACGTGCGCAACATCCTGGAGAAGCTGCAACTGCACACCCGGATGGAAGCCGCGATGTATGCCGTGCGGCAGAACCTCATCAACCCGCCGACCCAGTGACCGGCTGCGGCGCAGCTGGCTCGTGGCGTGCGTGAACTGACCCTCGGGCAGGCCCGGCGGATCGCCCTGGCCGCCCAGGGCTTCGACACGCCGCGACCGACGCCGGGCACGGTGACGACCCGGGCGTTGCTGCGGGTGCTCGAGCGGGTCGGCTGCGTGCAGGTCGACAGCGTCAACGTGCTCGTGCGTAGCCACTACCTGCCCTTCTTCGCCCGGCTCGGCGGCTACGACCCGACGTTGCTGGACCGGCTGCGCGATCACGCGCCGCGGCGGGTCGTCGAGTACTGGGCGCACGAGGCGAGCCTGCTGCCGGTGGCCCAGTGGCCGTTGCACGGGCATCGGATGCGGGACGCCGCCGCGCAGGCCTGGGGCCGGATGCGCCGGATCGAGGCCGAGCACCCGGGCCTGGCCGACGCCGTCGAGCAGCTCGTGCGGACCCACGGGCCGCTCACCGCCCGGCAGGTCGAGGCCGCGCTCACCCACCCGGCGGCCGGCCTGGACCGCTCACGCGAGCACTGGGGGTGGAACTGGAGCCACGCCAAGGTCGCCCTCGAATGGCTCTTCTGGTGCGGCCGGATCAGCTCCGCCGGGCGCACCGCCCAATTCGAACGCCGGTATGCCGCGCCGGAGCACGTCGCGCCCCCGGCCCACCGGGCGGCCTGGACCGACCCGGCGCGCGCGGTGGCGGCCGACGCGGCATACCGGCACCTCATCGGGATCGCCGCCCGCGCCTGCGGGGTGGCGACCGAGGCCAGCCTGGCCGACTACTTCCGCCTGGACCGGCGCCCGGCCCGCGCCGCGATCGAACGGCTCGTCGCCGACGGGGTGCTGGAGCCGGTGACCGTCGCGGGGTGGCCGCGCGCGGCATACCTGCATCGTGCGGCCCGGATCCCGCGACGGCTGCACGTCGCCGCGCTGGTGAGCCCGTTCGACTCCCTGGTGTGGCACCGCGAGCGCACCGAGGCGCTCTTCGGGGTGCGCTACCGGATCGAGATCTACACGCCGGCGGCGCAGCGGGTGCACGGCTACTACGTGTTGCCCTTCGTCTTCGGCGACACGATCGTGGCCCGGGCCGACCTCAAGGCCGACCGGCGGGCCGGTGTCCTGCGGGTGCCCCAGGTGACCTGGGAGCCGGCAGCGCCGCCAGGGGCGCGGGAGGCCTTGGCGGAGGAACTGCGCACGATGGCAGCCTGGCTGGGGCTCACGGACGTCATCGGGGCCTAACCCGGGGTTACCCTCCGGGGGTGAGTTCACCCACCCGCCTGCGTGCCCCGTCGGCGACCCGGCTCGGGTTGCACCGCGCCTGGTGGGTGGTGCTCGTCGTCGTCGCCGCGCTGGTCTGCGCGGCGGGCTTCCGGTCCTCGACCGGGGCGCTCATCGAGCCGCTGGAGCAGGAGTTCGGCTGGTCGCGCACGACGACATCCGGCGCCGTCACGGTCAACCTCGTGCTCTTCGGGCTCACCGCCCCCTTCGCGGCGGCCCTCATGGAGCGCTTCGGCATCCGCCGGGTGCTCGCCGCGGCCCTGCTGCTCGTCGCGCTCGGCAGCGGACTGACCGTGGCCATGACCTCGCCCTGGCAGCTGTGGCTGCTGTGGGGGGTGTGTGTCGGGGTCGGCACCGGGGCGATGGCCCTCGTGCTCGGCTCGATCGTCGCCAACCGCTGGTTCGCCACCCGCCGCGGGCTGGTGACCGGCATCTTCTCCGCGGCCAGTTCGACCGGCCAGCTGGTCTTCCTGCCGGCCGTCGCGGCCCTCGCGACCGGCCCGGGCTGGCGGTATGCCGCGCTCGTCGTCACCGCGGTCGCCGTGGCCCTCGTGCCGGTCGTCCCGCTCGTCGTGCGCGACCACCCCGGCGACGTCGGCCTGGCGCCCTACGGGGCCGCCGCGAGCGCCACGGCTGCCGGCACCGCAGCGGGTGCCTCGCGTGCGGCGGCCGATGCGGAGCAGTCCCCGGCTCGCCGGGCACTGCGGACGTTGCGCGAGTCGAGCGGGTCGTTGCCCTTCTGGGTGCTCATGGGCACCTTCTTCGTGTGCGGGTGGTCGACGAACGGCCTGGTCGGCACGCACTTCATCCCGGCGGCGCACGATCACGGGATGCCGCAGACGACGGCCGCCGGGTTGTTGGCTCTCGTGGGCATCTTCGACATCGCCGGCACCCTGGCCTCCGGCTGGCTCACCGATCGATACGACCCGCGGGTGCTGCTGTTCGTCTATTACGTGTTGCGCGGGCTGTCGCTGCTCGTCGTGCCGACCGTGCTGGGGCCGGCGGTGGCGCCGGATCTGTTCCTGTTCATCGTCTTCTACGGCCTGGACTGGGTCGCGACGGTGCCGCCGACGATGGCGTTGTGCCGGGAGCACTTCGGGCTGGAGTGCTCCAGCATCGTCTTCGGCTGGGTCTTCGCCTCGCACATGGTCGGGGCCGGCATCGCCGCCTCGTATGCCGGGTGGGTGCGCCACGCGCACGGTGACTATGGGATGGCCTGGCTGACCGCGGGCACGCTGTGTCTGGTGGCCGGCGGGGCGTGCCTGGCGATCACCCGCACCCGCCGTAGCGCGTTGCAGCCGTAGGCCGCCCAGCAGGTCAGCCGGCCAGGGCCAGCCCGGTGGCGAACGCCGCGCGGATCCGTTCGTGCACGTCGGGGTCGACAGTGGCCAACAGCCAGTCGGCCCACGCGGTGCGGGCGTCGGGGCGTCGCGGGAGGGCCTCGGACACGGCATACCGGCGCCCGTCGAGGCGGGTGACCCGCCCGCCGGCCTCGGTCACCAGCAGGCTGCCGGGGGCGTGGTCCCAGGGCATGGTGTGCGAGTAGAGCAGGCTGGTCGCGTCGCCGCCGGCCAGATGGGGGTAGTCGACGGCGCAGCTCACCCACGACCCGGTCAACGGGCCCAACCCGCCGAACGCCTTCTCGCGCAACCGGAATGCCGATGTGACGAGGCGCCACTGGGTCTGGTCGGCGGGGGCCGGTGGGCAGCGCAGCGGCTGCCAGCCGGTGCCGGTCAAGGCGTGGGCGCCCGAGCCGAGTTCGGCGGCGAACGCCCGCCCGGTGACCGGCTGCCAGATCCAGGCCCGCACCGGCGCGCCGTGTCGCAGCTCGGCGACCATGAGCCCGAAGTCGGGCGAGCCATGCACGAAGTTCTTCGTGCCGTCGACCGGGTCGACGGTGAAGGCGTGCGGTGCAGCCCCGAAGGAGCGCAAGATCCCCGGATCGGCCGCGGTGGCCTCCTCGCCGAGCACGACCGCCGCCGGGTGCCGGTCGTGCAACCAGCCGGTGATCGCCACCTCCGCCTCGCGGTCGGCGACGGTGACCAGGTCGCCGGGGTTCTTCTCCATCACCTCGCCGTCGGCGAGGCGCCGCCACCTCGGCAGGACGAGTTCGTCGGCCACGTCGCGCAGCATCCCGAGCACGTCGTCCACGTCGGCGAGCCTAGCCGTCGCCGAGCAACCCCCACGTGGCCCCCACTGGGTGCCCGATCCGGCGCGCGCGCCCGATCCGACGAGCGTATACTGGCCGGGGAGGCGGCGGCAGTCATGATCGGCGGGACATGAGCGGCGGGGACATGAGCAGCGATGCGCTGGTCGTCATCGAGCGCGACCCGCTCGTCGTGGGCTTGCGCGGTGGGGGTGGCTGGCTCTACGTCAACGGGGTCCGGCATCGCCTCGGTCGGGCGCCTGCAGATCGAGCCGGGCAGGCGCAGGTCGCCGTTCCGCCCGGGCCGTTGCGGGTCCTCGTGGCCTCGTGGGGGCAGCGTAGTGACCTGCACGTCGGGCAGGTCGAGGCCGGGGATCGGGTGCAGCTGCGCTGGCGGGAGGCGTTGCTCGGTGATGCACGCTCCGACATCCTCGTACTCACCCAGGTCGACGGGCCACCGCTGCTGGCGGTCGATGCCGGGCACGAGCGGCGCAGGCAATGGATCTGGCTGGTGTGGTGGTGGGTGCTCGTCGCGGGGGCGCTGACCAGCGGCCTGGCGGCTCGCCTGCCGCTGTGGAGCCTCGTCGGGGCCGTCGGGCTCGTGACGTTCTGGCGGTGGCGGCGCGGGGTTCGGCGGCTCGCGGCCCTGACCGACCCGCGGCATACCGAGTCGGCTGCGAAGTCGGCTGCGAAGTCGGCTCCGAAGTCGGCCCGGAACCGACCCGCCTGACTGCGGCGTTGGTCAGGGCGGCCGGGTTCGGTATGCCGCGTGCGCGCCCACCGACTACCCTGGCCGATGGCCCGCGGCCGAAGTTCTGCCCGTCGTCGCGGGGCCGGCCGGCTGATCTGGTGAGGAGTCACGCGTGCCCAAGGTGTTCGAGAAGCTGCTGCGTGTCGGCGAAGGCCGGGTCGTCAAGCGGCTCGAAGGGATCGCCGCCCAGGTCAACGTCCTGGAAGAGGACTTCGAGAAGCTGACCGACGCCGAGCTGCGCGCCGAGACCGATGTCTTCAAGAAGCGCCTCGCCGATGGCGCCACGCTCGATGACCTGTTGCCCGAGGCGTTCGCGGCGGTGCGGGAGGCGGCCAAACGCACCCTGGGCAAACGGCACTTCGACGTGCAGCTCATGGGTGGGGCGGCCCTGCACCAGGGCAATGTCGCCGAGATGAAGACCGGTGAGGGCAAGACCCTCGTGGCCACCCTGCCGTCCTACCTCAACGCGTTGACCGGCAAGGGCGTGCACGTCATCACGGTCAACGACTACCTCGCCGAGTACCAGTCCGAGCTGATGGGTCGCGTGCACCGGGCACTCGGGCTGGAGACCGGCTGCATCCTCGCCTCGATGACGCCCGATCAGCGGCGCGCGGAGTATGCCAAGGACATCACCTACGGGACGAACAACGAGTTCGGCTTCGACTACCTGCGCGACAACATGGCCTGGACGACCGACGAGCTCGTGCAGCGGGGCCACCACTTCGCCATCGTCGACGAGGTCGACTCGATCCTCATCGACGAGGCCCGCACCCCGCTGATCATCTCCGGCCCGGCCGACCAGGCCACCAAGTGGTATGTCGAGTTCGCGAAGATCGCGCTGCGGTTGCAGCGCGGTGAGCTCGAGTCCGGGCTCGGCGACTACGAGGTCGACGAGAAGAAGCGGACCGTCGGGGTGCTCGAGGCAGGGATCGCCAAGGTCGAGGACCTGCTGGGCATCGACAACCTCTACGAGTCGGTGAACACCCCGCTCATCGGCTTCCTCAACAACTCGCTCAAGGCCAAGGAGTTGTTCAAGCGCGACAAGGACTACGTCGTGATCAACGGCGAGGTGCTCATCGTCGACGAGCACACCGGCCGGATGCTGCCCGGTCGGCGCTACAACGAGGGCATGCACCAGGCCATCGAGGCCAAGGAGGGGGTGGACATCCAGAACGAGAACCAGACGCTGGCCACCATCACCCTGCAGAACTACTTCCGGATGTACGACAAGCTCTCCGGGATGACCGGCACCGCCCAGACCGAGGCCGCCGAACTGAACTCGATCTACAAACTGGGCGTCGTGACCATCCCGACGAACATGCCGATGATCCGGGCCGACCAGCCCGACCTGGTCTACCGCACCGCGTCGGCGAAGTTCGACGCGGTCGTCGAGGACATCGTCGAGCGACACCGTGACGGGCAGCCGGTGCTCGTGGGCACCGTCTCGGTCGAGAAGAGCGAGGTGCTCTCGACATTGCTGCGCAAACGGGGCGTCAAGCACGAGGTGCTCAACGCCAAGCAGCACGCCCGGGAGGCCGCCATCGTCGCCGAGGCCGGGCGCAAGAACGCCGTGACGGTCGCGACGAACATGGCCGGGCGTGGCACCGACATCATGCTCGGCGGCAACTCCGAGTTCCGGGCCGTCCAGGAACTCAAGCGCCGTGGGCTGGACCCGCAGGAGACCCCCGAGGAATACGAGGCGGCCTGGGACGACGCGCTGGCCGAGGCCGAGACCGCCGTCGCGGCGGAGCATGACGAGGTCGTGCAACTCGGTGGGCTCTACGTGCTGGGCACCGAACGGCACGAGTCGCGCCGCATCGACAACCAGCTGCGCGGCCGGTCCGGCCGCCAGGGTGACCCGGGGGAGTCCCGCTTCTACCTGTCGTTGCAGGACGACCTCATGCGCCTGTTCAACGCGGCGATGGTCGACCGGTTCATGGTCACCGCGAAGATGGAGGACGACGTCCCGATCGAGTCGAAGATGGTGACCCGCTCGATCGCCAGCGCCCAGAGCCAGGTCGAGGCGCAGAACTTCGAGATCCGCAAGAACGTCCTCAAGTACGACGACGTGCTCAACCGGCAGCGTCAGGTCATCTACTCGGAGCGGCGCAAGGTGCTCGAAGGCGCCGACCTGCAGGATCAGGTGCGCCACTTCCTCAACGACGTCATCGGGGCCTATGTCGAGCAGGCCACCGCCGAGGGCTATGCCGACGACTGGGATCTGGACCAGTTGTGGACCGCGATGCGCACCCTCTTCCCGGTCTCGGTGACCGTCGCGGACCTCGTCGAGCAGGCCGGCAGCCGTCATGCGATCACCGCCGAGATGTTGCGTGAAGAACTCACCAGCGACGCCCAGCACGCCTACGACCGCCGCGAGGAGGAACTCGGCGAGGAGGTCATGCGCGAGGTGGAGCGCCGGGTCGTCATGTCGGTGCTGGACCGCAAGTGGCGCGAGCACCTCTACGAGATGGACTACCTGCAGGAGGGCATCGGGCTGCGGGCGATGGCCCAGCGTGACCCGCTCGTGGAATACCAGCGCGAGGGCTTCAACCTCTTCGAGGCCATGATGGACGGCATCAAGGAGGAGTCGGTCGGCTACCTGTTCAACATCGAGGTGCAGGTCGGGGCCCCCGAGCCGGCTCCCGCGATCACGCCCGTGCCGGTGGGTGAGCTGGTCAAGGGCCTGCGCGACGCCGGACCGCAGGACGGTGCCGCCGACCGCGGACCCGACGCCGGCACGCCGGTCGCTGATGACCTCGCCGAGCTCGACGAGGACGACATCGACGACGCCGGGTCGCCGCTCGACGACGACGCATCGGAGCTGGACGAGGCCCCGAGCAAGAGCGTCGCCCCGCCGAGCGCTCCGGTGATCCTGGCGAAGGGGCTCGGTGGCCCGAGCCAACCGACCCGGCTGCACTACTCGGCGCCCTCGGAGACCGGTGGCACCGAGGAGCGGGACGTCGCCACCGCCCCCGGCGCACCCGGCGATTCGGGCGGCCAGCGGCGCACCCAGCCGCGTCGTTCGTCGAAGAAGGCCCGCCGCCGCGGCAAGTGACCCCGCGCGGGCTGCCCACCACCGGTCAGCCACACTGCTCAGCCCGCCACCGGTCAGCCAGTAGGTCAGCCCACGTGGAGCGCGGTGGCCACCCAGCGGCCATCCAGCCCGCCCAGGCGGATCGCCATGGCCCGCACCCGATCGTGCTGAACGATGACGACCGCTGCCTCGACGACGCCGTCGGCCGGCTCCTGGATGCGCACCCGGCGCACGATGGCCGGCCGTCGCGGTCCGGGCGGACGCCGCGCGGCGACGGCCGCGCGGCGGCACAGCGCGGCATACACGTCGGGGGAGGTATGCCGCACGATCTGCGCAGCCGGGCGGATGCCGGCCATCACCTCAAGGAACGCCTGCGCCAAGCGGCCCACGAGAAGGTGCGGGTCGGGCAGGTCGGCCCGTCGGGTGAACAGCGCCGGCACCGTCGCGTCGTCGGCGTCGAAGTCGAGGGCCAGGCTGTCCTGGACATAGGGGGTGTGCCGGATCGCCATGAGCTCATCGGGACTGATGATCGGCGGCCGGGTCTCCGGCGAGGGCAGCACCCGCAACCGCCGGGCGGCAGAATTCGTCGCGGCCGAATTCGTCGGGGCGTTCATCGGGGCGTTCGTCGAGGCGCTCATCGGTGCGCTCCCGTCGGGACGACGAGGCGCTGACCGGCCCGGATGAGGTCCGGGTCGGCTCCGATGACGGCGCGGTTCGCGGCATACCAGCGCGGCCAGGCCGCGGCGACCTGGGCGTTGCTGGCCCCGGCCGGGAGGTGTCGTGCGGCGATCGACCACAGGGTGTCGCCGCGGCGCACGAGATAGGTCGTGGGGGTCGGCTCTGCGGCGACGGCCACCGCGGCCGCCGTCGGCGTGGTGCCGGGCACGGCGGTGGCGCGTGGGCCGAGCGGGCCCAGCGGGACGAACCGTGGATCGGGGGCGCTGGGACCGGCCGCGGCCGGGGTGGTGGGGGCCGCCGGTGGGCGCGTCGGTCGGAAGGCCGGGTCGGGGGCCTTGGGGCCATCGGCACCGACCAACAGGGTCGCGCTCGGTCCACCGGCGCGGACGCTGCTCGGGAAGCCGGCCGCCGCCGCGGTTCCCGGCGCGAAGGCGGCCACGAGCGAGGTGCCCAGGACGAAGGCGACCGCACGCCGCAGGGCGGCCGGGGCGATCCGCTCGGCCACGAACCCACCCACCCGCCCCACCACGCCTGGGACGACGGACATGGCCTGCGCGACGGTGCCGAGCCCGAGCCAGCCGGTCAGGGCGGCACCGATGAGGCCGACTCCGGTGAGGACGAGGTCGGCGGGATCGGCGACGGCCGGGCCCGATGCTGCGGCCCAGCTGTCGGTGGCCAGGTGCAGGAAGAGTGTCGTGAGCCCCGCGGCGGCCGCGGCGCCGAGCACCGCGGTGCCGATCGCCCGGCCGATCCGGCTGGTGCTGTCCCGCCCGGCTGTTACTCGTGGTGCATGCATGTCGCCCCCGGTGACTGCTTGTGGCGTCAGAAGTCTCGTTGTCTGACGTTAGCTCGATGATGATGCAGTTTGGTTGTGTTTGACATCGACTGAGTCGATACGCGTGATTCTGATCCCGATTGGCGCCATTGTCAATCGGGTGGGATCCTGCGTGCGGATGCTGCTCGGGCCGAGCGGGCCAGGCGTGACGGAGGAGCAGATGCGTTGGGAGTTGTTGTTCGACGACCTCGCGGCGCGCCTTGACGCCGAGGAGTCACTGGAGCGACAGGCCGAGGTGGCCGACCGCACGCGGCGCGAACGCGCTCAACTCGGGCTGCATCAACGACTCGCGGCGGCGCGCGGCGGTAGCGCGGTGTCGGCGCAGGTGGCCGGGTTGGGCCGGCTACATGCTCGGGTGCTCGACGTCGGGGCCGACTGGGTGCTGTTCGGGACCAGCCCGGAACGCGGCGCGCTCGTGCCGTTCGCGGCGCTGCGCTCCCTGGGCGGTCTGGTCGGCCGGGCCGGGCCGGTCTCGACGGTGGCCAAGGGATTCACCCTCGGGGCCGCGCTGCGGGCGGTGAGTCGCGACCGGGCGCCGGTGGCGCTCGTCGATGTCGACGGCGCCCGCCTGACCGGCACGATCGATGCCGTGGGTCAGGATGCGCTCGACCTGGCCGAGCACCCGCTGGATCTGCCGCGACGGGCCGAGCACGTCACGGACGTGCGGGTCGTGCCGTTCCCGGCGATCGGTGCCGTGCTGCGCGAGTGATGTCGGTGGCCGGGTCAGTCCTCGCCCTCGCCGGGACCGCCCAACGGATGCGAGCTCACGAACTCCCGGGTCTGGGCGTACATCCGTTGGATGTAGCTCTCGAGCTGCTCGGCCTCGACGCGCCACTGGCCACGCCCGCCGACCTTGATGGCCGGCAGGTCTCCGGAGCGCACCAGGGCGTAGGCCTGCGCTGCGGAGATGTTGAGGACCTCGGCGACGTCGGCGAGCTGGAGGAAGCGCGGCGGCATACCGACAGGATGGCACACGACATCGGCCTCCAGTCGATCCCAACGGGGTTTTCCACAACCAAATCGAGCCATCCACAGGACATCACGCATCGGTGGCAGCGATCGCGGCCGTCAGCGATGATGGACGGGTGAGCACCACGGCCAACCCCACGACCAACTCCGCCCTGCCCCGACCCACCGCCACCCGGATGCACCGGCCGTCCTGGCGGGACAGCCGACTGGTCGTCGGCGTGCTGCTGGTGCTGTTGGCCACGGCGTTGGGCGCGAAGGCGGTCGCCAGCGCCGACGACCGGGTGCCGATGTATGCCGCGGCCGTCGCGCTCAAACCCGGCGACCGGTTGGGCGTCGACAACGTCAAGCGGGTGGACGTGCAGCTCGGTGACGGGGTCGCGGCATACCTGTCGGCGGCGACGCCGCTGCCCCCGGAGGCCTTCGTGTTGCGGGAGGTGCGCGCCGGTGAGCTGGTCCCAGCCGCAGCGGTCGGCACCCGCGCCGACATCGTCGTCCAACCGGTCACCGTCCGGGTCGACTCCGACTCCACGGCGGGCCTGGTCGCCGGCTCGGTCGTCGACGTGTGGGTGAGCACCCGCGATCCGGCTGCCAACCAGGAGCGTTACCAGCCAGCGACGCTCATGCTCAAGGGGGTGACGGTGGCCTGGTTGCCGGGTGAGCAGAGCTCCTTCGGGGGTGGCTCGGGCAACTCCGCGGTCCAGGTGCTCGTGCCGACCGACGAGGTGCCCAAGGTCATCACCGCCCAGGACGACAAGGCGCGGTTCACCCTCGTGCCGGTGCCGGGCTCGGCCCGCAGTCACCCGTGACCGCCATGTCGCCGCTCACCCCGGGAGCGCCGCGAGCCGCCGGGGTGCTCACCGCCCTCGAGCCGCGGTGGGACGGCTCGATCGTCGCCGCGCTGGAGACCTCGGGGCAGGTGCGGATCGCCCGGCGGTGCGCCGATCTGGCCGACCTGCTCGCGACGGCGGCCTCGGGCCTGGGCTCGCTGGCCCTGGTGTCGGCGCAGCTGCGGGGGCTGTCCTTGTCCGACGTGGCCCGGCTGCGCGACGGGGGAGTCGAGGTCATCGGGATCAGTGACCCCGCCGACGAGTCGACCGAGTTGCGGCTGTGGCAGCTCGGGGTGCACGCGGTGGTCCGCGCCGACTCCCCGGAGCAGGTGCTCGAGGCCGTGCTCGGCGCGAGCCCCGGCGCCGAGCCGAGCCCGTGGGCCGGTGGCGCGCCGCTGCCGCCGCCCCCCGCCGAGGTCGGCCCGGGCGGGGCGACGCCCTTCGGGCCGTTCGGGCTCGGTGGCGGCCACCCGTCGGGTGCGTCGGGCACGCCGGCGTTGGGGTATGCCGCGAGCGCCGCGCCGGAGTCCGCGTCGACCGACCGCGGCCGGATCGTCGCGGTGTGGGGCCCTGCCGGGGCACCGGGGCGCACGACGATCGCGGTCAACCTCGCCGCCGAGCTGGCCGTCCTGGGGCGGCAGGTGCTGCTCGTCGACGCCGACACCTACGGGGGAGCGGTGGCCCAGAGCCTGTCCGTTCTCGACGAGGCGCCGGGCTTGGTGGCCGCGGCCCGGGCGGCCGACCAGGGCACCCTCGACCTGACCACCTTGGCCCGGCTCAGCCCGCAGGTCTGGCCGGGGCTGCGCCTGCTGACCGGCATCCCGAAGGCCGAGCGCTGGCCGGAACTGCGCGGCGCCGCCCTGGAGCGGGTGCTCGAGGTGGCCCGGTCGTTGGCCGAGGTCGTGGTCGTCGACGTGGGCTTCTGCCTCGAGGACGACGAGGAGCTCAGCTACGACACGTTGGCCCCGCGGCGCAATCAGGCCACGCTCACGACGCTGGAGGTGGCCGACGAGTTGCTCGTCGTCGGGGGTTGCGACCCGGTGTCGCTGCAGCGGCTCGTGCGGGCCGTCCAGGAGCTCGGTGCGGTGCGCGCCCCGCTGCCCATCGTCGTGGTCAACCGGGCCCGCGCCGGCGCGGTCGGCGGGCCGCCGGAGCGGCATGTCGGTGAGGCGCTGGCCCGCTTCGCCGGCGTTGAGGACGTCGTGTATGTGCCCGACGACGGGCCGGGCTGCGATGCGGCGATGTTCAGCGGCCGCTCGTTGGCGGAGGCGGCCCCAGGATCACCGGCCCGCCGGGCGATCGGCGAGCTCGCCGCTCGCGTGGCCGGGGTGGCGTATGCCGGGGGGCGGCCCCCGCGGCATACCCGCAGCCGACGCCGCGCCCGAGGGTGAGGCGCCGCGGGTCTGAGAGGATGTCGCGGTGGATCGCCTCACCTCGTTGGACACCTCGTTCCTCTATCTGGAGGGCCGGTCCACCGTCATGCACGTCGGATCGGTCATGGTCTTCGACCCGGCGGCCGGGCGGGTCGACCTGGACCGGCTCGTCACGCTCATCGGGCAGCGGATCGCGCAGCTGCCGCGCTATCGCCAGCGGATCCGCTGGGTGCCGGGGCACCTGGCCAACCCGGTGTGGATCGACGACGAGTACTTCGACCTGAGCTACCACGTGCGCCGCGCCGCCTTGCCGCGCCCGGGCACCGATGCCCAGCTGGAGGCGTTCGTCGCCCGGATCCAGCCCCGACCGCTGGACCGGGACCGCCCGCTGTGGGAGGTCTACCTCGTCGAAGGCCTCGAACACGGCCGGTTCGCGATCGTCACGAAGACCCACTACGCCCTCGTCGACGGCGTCAACGCCCTCGACATCGCCCAGTTGCTCGTCACGGAAACCCCCGGGTGGGAGCGGGCCCAGCAGGACCTGTGGCGGCCCATGCACGCCCCGAACGACCTCACCCTCGTCGCCGCGGCCGTGCTGGACTCGTTGCGCGGGCCGGGGCGGATGGTCGAGGCGGCGCGCGGCGGGGCGACCGAGCTGCGTGAGTTGGGCGCCAAGGTGCTCTCCGGGGTGGGCTCGCTGGCCCGCACTGTTGCCCGGGGTGCGGCCACCCCGGCGCCGACGTCTCCGCTCAACGCCCCGGTCGGCCAGGCCCGTCGCTTCGTCATGGTCGGCACCGACCTGGCCGACTACCGCGCGGTGCGCAGCCGCCTGGCCCGCGGCGCCCACGGCGAGGACGTGTCGGTCAACGACGTCGTGCTGGCCGCTCTCGCGGGCGCCTTGCGCACCTGGCTGCTGACCCGCGGCGCCGCCGTGCACAACGCCACGGTCGTGCGCGCCCTCGTGCCGGTGAGTGTCGAGGACGACGCCGGCACCGGCCTGCACAGCCTGTCGGCGTGCCTGGTCGATCTGCCGGTGGGGGAGCCCGCGGCGTCGATGCGGCTGCACCAGATCGCCTTCCTCATGCGCCAACAGATCGCCGGCGGTCGCGCGGTGGGCGCCGATCGGCTGGTCGGTCTGGCCGGGTTCGCGCCACCGACCCTGCATGCGATGGGCGCGCGGCTGGGCAGCGAGATGTCGCGGCGGCTCTTCAACGTCATCGTGACGAATGTGCCCGGACCGCAGACCCCCCTGTATGCCGGTGACGCCCACATGCTCTCCACCTATCCGGTCATCCCATTGGCGAAGGGGCAGGCGTTGGCGGTCGGGCTCACCTCCTACGACGGCGGGGTCTACTACGGGCTCAACGCCGACCGCGATGCGATGCCCGACGTCGAGGTGTTGGGCCAGAGCATCGTCGACTCGCTGGCGGAGCTGACCGGCGGTCGGCGGTGAGCCCGTCCCGCGTCGTGCGCGTCTACCTCCCGGTCGATGCGGCGCAGCTGCGCGAACTGCACGAACAGGCCCGGATCACCGAGCCACCGCCCGCCTTCGCGGTGACACCGCGACTGGCCCGGGCCGCCGCCGGCGCCGACACCGAGGAGTTGGAGTATGCCGCGATGCTCGCCGCGGCCGCCCACGCCGCGGCGCAACGGGGGCTCGTGCGGGTGCGCCGGGTCGTTGCCGCCGCCGACCTGCCGGCCGCCGTCGTCGGCGAGCCGATCGATCCGTTGGAGGTGCCGCTAGCGCAGGTGCGGGTGCTGGAGCCGGTGCTGCGCCGTCAGGTGGCCTCCTTCCAGGTCGACGAGCTACCCGGCGGCAGCTCCGACGACGACCTCATGTGGTACGACGCGACCGAGTTGGACACGGTCCGCGACCTCGCTGGCTGACCTGTCCTCTCGCGAGCGCCTTCGCGCAGGACATCCCGAGTGACCTCGCCCATGACCTCGCGAGACCACGCGCGCCGGGGCGGTCAGGCGGCAGCTTCGGTGCCGTCGCGGATGCTCTCCCGGAGCACGCCGGGGAGCCGGGCGAAGTCCGGCAGGTCCTTGCTCCAGTCCAGGAATGCATCACGCTGCCCGGGGAGGGTCATCGCGGCATACGGCAGCGGTCGCCCGTCCGGCCCCCAGAAGGGGACCCGGTGCGGGTGAGCCCGGCCCCACTCCGCGGGGGCTTGCGCCGCGGGCCACGTGGCGGTCGCACTGGCCAGATCCAGGGCGAGCTCGCTGAGCTCCTCGCGCTGATCCCGGCGCAGGGTGCGTGCCTCGGCCTCGGTACGGGCCTGGTAATCGATGGGGTGGGCGTCCGCGAAGTCCTCGGTGATGTGGTCCTTGGCCAGCGCGAGCAGCTTGTCGACCGCGATGGCGGCGACGCCGGCTGGGATGTTCGCTTTGACCGGCCCGGGGATCTGCAATCGGTCCACGACGAAGCCGACCAGTTGGCGGCCGCGCGCGTTCTGCTCGTCCACCGTGCCGTTGCCGGACGCCAGACCGCGGGTGGCGCTGGTGACGACGAAGCCGAGGGCTGAGCCGAACCGACGGATCGCGGCCTCTTTGGCGGCGTCGTTGCCACCGGCCAGGGCTGCCGCGACATCCCGGGCGTGGTGCGCGATGAGCGCGTCGAGTAGGGCCGCGAAGGCCGGTGCCGCGGTGGTGCGCACCTGGGTCCTGCCTGGCACCACCCCGTCGAGGGCGAGCTGGGTGAGCAGATCGCTGAGTTCGAGGCGGGTCCCGATGTTGGGCCGTCGGCGTCCGTCGTCACCGGCGATCGTCAGCGACTGGTCACCGGTGGGTCGGGCGGCCAGCTTCCAGAACAGGTCGAGGTTGCCGGCCAGGAGCTGGCCCGCGATCCTGCGCAGCGGATCCACCTCGGCGTTGATCGCGTCGCGGGCCCCGGGCTCGGTGCGCCATTCGGCCCCGGTGCGGGCCAGGGCGGTCAGCAGGTGGGCAGCCAGCTCGGCGGCCGCGTCGGAGCCGTCCGAGGTCGCCTCGGCGATGAGGTCGGCCAGCGGGACGGTGCTGTTGTTCACCCCGGCGTGGGGTCGCAGGATCCGCTCACTGACCAGATGGTCGACGACGACGCGGCCGTCTCCGATCGACTGCAGCAGCAGGGCGCGGGTGGCCGGCACGTCGCCCTTGAGGGCGGCCAGGAGCAGGGCGATCGGGTCGATGTCGCACGCCGTCGGCGAGTGGATCGGGTCGCGGCGGGTGGCATACCGGCCGGCGGCGATGTCGTCGCGGACCATCGCCAGCCCGACGGTGCGTGCGAAGTCGGCTCCCGGGCTGCCCTCCGGCAACGCCTCCCGCCCGGCACCGAGCAGCACTCCGATTGCGTGGGTGCCCAGGAAGGGTGGCTGGTGGTCGAAAAGGCCGACGGGTTGGTCGACCAGCGTGGCCAAGCCTCGCAACCACTCGCTGCGCCAGGCGCGCACGGCATCCCGGTCGTCAGCGGGCGCCGGGTCCGAGGCCGGGTTGGCCGCGGTGAGTAGGGCGGCTCCGAGCACCCGCAGGGCGGCGCGGACCTGACCCGAGCGGGGGTCGTCGGTGTGCGTGCCGGCGCTGACCAGGCGCTCGGTGACGTTGCCCAGGGTCTGCGGCCCGAGCAGCCGGATGAGCTCCCGGGCCACGAAGGGATCGGTGATCCGGCCTTCCAACTCGGCCAGCAGCGGGGCTTGTCGCTGGTCCCACAGGGTCGGGGGCACCCCGGCCCGGCGCACCAGGTCGTCGAGCAGGCGCTTGGCCTCGTCAGCGCGCACGGCGGCGCCGGCCAGCGGCACGGTGGCCAGCACGGCGGCCCGGATGCCGGCAGGGTCGGCGCCGGGGATGCTGGCCGAGGTGCTGCGCAGGACCGCCACACACCGGCCGCGTTCGGCCTCCAGGCCGCGCATCGCGGTGCGATGCCGGGTGCCCAGGTCCGCGCACAACCGGGACCACTCGGCGGTGACGGCGCGTTCCCGGGCCGGCACGTCCACGGTGAGCGCGGCCCCGGACAGGATCGCACCGGGCGCCTGTTGCTCGCGCTCGATCCGCCCGAGCCGCTCCAGCTCGAGGCGCTGGCGCTGGTGCCCACGCAGCCACTGCTCGCGCAGTCCGAGGATGGTGCCCCGGGTGTTGACGATCGCCGACACGTATGCCGCGAGGGCCAGCCGGGCGGCGTCGGCGCGTACGCCGAGGTCGGCGGCGATGGTGCGCAGCCGGGCCACCTCGGCCTCGGCGTCCATGCGCGAGCCGCCCCACCACGAGTGCGGGGCACCAGCGGCCATCGGCTCCGTGGCTCGGGTGGCGACCGGGTGCAGGCTGCGCACGGCGTCTCCGAGCCGGCCGGTGTCGGTGGTCGGCAGCGGCAGGTCGGCATCGAGGGCGCTCGTGACGTCAGCCACGGGAGGCTCCCACGGCCGCGCGCACGGTGCACTCGGTCGCGGCGTACGCACCGGAACCCCGCAGGACCCGGGTGCGCCACGAGTCGAGGGCGTCGGCGACAGTGCTGAGCACGGTGTCGAAACGGGTGGCCGCGTCGGCGGCGGCTCCCGCCAGGTCGGGCGTGTCGTGCGCGGCCGTGCCGGCCTGGCTGCCGAACGCTCGGGCCAGCCCGGCGAGCTGGCGCAGCAGGGCCGGGTCGTCACCGAGTGCGCCCGCCCAGGTCACGAGGGTTTCCGGGTCGACGTCGAACTTCATGCGCGGACTGTATGCCGCGCCCCGCCACCTCGTCCGAAGTTATCCACAGGGAGGCCGCCTCTTGGGAGCCCCAGTGCTCGGCGTCATTCCGCCCGCACCCACACGGCGGTGTCCGGGGGTAGCGAACCGTCCACCGGCTCGAGCGGGCCGGAGGCGACGAGCACCTGCCAGTCGGGGTTCACCGCGATCGGCACCGCGCCGAAGTTGACGATGACCCGCACCGGCCCGTTGCGCAGCACGAGCAGGTCCTTCGTCTTCGCCTTGGACTCCCAGACCAGCTCACCCCGCCCGAGCCGATGAGCCCGACGCAGGGCGAGCAGTTGCCGGTAGAGCTCGTGGGTGGAGCCCGGCACGCCGACCTGCCGGTCCGCGGCATACTCGCGGAACTCCCGCGGCTGCGGCAGCCAGGATCGTCCGCTCGGCGAGAACCCGTAGGCCGGCGCCTCGGCGCGCCAGGGCAACGGCACCCGGCAGCCGTCCCGGCCGACCTCGGCGCCGCCGGTGCGCAGGTGGACCGGGTCCTGACGGAAGCCGTCGGGCAAGGTGGTGTGGTCGGGCAGGCCCAGTTCTTCGCCCTGGTAGAGATAGGCCGCGCCCGGTAGGGCCAACAGCAAGGACGTGGCGGCCCGGGCGCGGGTGTGTCCGAGCCACCGGTTCGGCTGCGGGTCGGTCGCCCGGATGCCGTGTGGCAGACCGCCGGGGCGGGGCAGGCCCAACCGGGTCGCATGCCGCACGACGTCGTGGTTGGACAGCACCCAGGTCGGGGTGGCCCCGACCGCCTGCAGGGTGTCCAGCTCGGTGGTGATGGCGGCGCGCAACGCTCGCGCGTCCCAGGGCGCCTGGAGCACGTCGAAGGCGAAACCCTGGTGGATCTCGTCGGAGCGAAGATAACGGGCCATGCGCTCCGCTGGGGTGACCCAGGCCTCCGCGCACAGGATCCGCGCCGGCGGTCCGTAGGAGTCCAGCAGCCGACGCCAGCGCCGGTAGACCGCGTGCACGCCGTCCTGATCCCAGTACGGCATGGCGTGCGTCGGGGTGGCCTCGGGGGTCATCCCGTCGGCGACGACGTCCAGGCCCAGCAGGGTCTGCGCCACGGTCGTGTCCGGCAGCCCGGGCGCTTTGACCAAGCCGTGCGCGACGTCGATCCGGAAGCCGGCCACGCCACGGTCGAGCCAGAACCGCAGGACGGCCTCGAACTCGGCCTGCACCGCAGGGTGCTCCCAGTTCCAGTCCGGTTGCCGGGTGTCGAACAGGTGCAGGTACCACTGCCCGGGTGCCCCGTCCGCCTCGGTCACCCGGGTCCAGGCCGGCCCACCGAAGACCGATCGCCAGTTGTTCGGCGGTCGCGCCCCCTCCGGACCGCGACCGTCGGCGAAATGGTAGAGCTCGCGTTGCGGCGCACCGGGCGGTGCGGCGAGTGCGGCCTGGAACCACGGGTGCTCGTCGCTGCTGTGATTGGGCACGAGGTCCAGCAGCACCCGCAGTCCGCGGGCCCCCGCCTCGGCGATGAGGGAGTCGGCATCGGCGAGGGTGCCGAAGATCGGGTCCACGGCGCGGTAGTCGGCCACGTCATAGCCGGCGTCGGCCTGCGGGGAGACGAAGAACGGGGAGAGCCACACCGCGTCGACCCCGAGCCGGCTGAGGTAGTCGAGTCGGGAGGTGACGCCCGGCAGGTCGCCCAGACCATCGCCGTCGGAGTCGGCGAACGACCGCGGGTAGACCTGATAGACGACGGCGTCGCGCCACCAGTCGGGGTCGGTGCTCACATGGTCTCCGGGGGATGGGCCTGCGGCGCCACAGGCTACTGGCCGGACCGGTATGCCGGATAGTTCCGGTCCAGGGTTCGGGCAGTGTTCAGTCGTCGGGGGCGTTGATCATCTGGTCCGCTGCCCGGACCAGGTAGTCGGTGAGCCGGTCCTGCTGCTCGGGCGTCAGGCCGAGCCCGGCGACCGCGGTGAGCATGTGGTGCAGCCACCGGTTGCGCTGGTCGGGGGTCACGGCATACGGGGTATGCCGCATCCGCAGCCGCGGGTGCCCACGCAGCTGGGAGTAGAGGGTCGGCCCGCCCCAGTACTGCTCGAGGAACATCCGCAGCCGGATCTCGGCCGGCCCGAGGTCGGCCTCGGGGTAGAGGGCCCGCAGCGGCGGGTCCTGGGCGACGCCGCGGTAGAACTCGGCGACCAGGCGCTGGAAGGTCTCGGCGCCGCCGATCTCGTCGTAGAAGCTCATGACCGCCCTCCTCCGGCGCCGGTGGCGCCCGGCCAGCCGCCGATCGGCGAGATCGGGGCGGCGGCCATCTCGATACCCGCGGCGTCCAGGGCCGTCTTGGCCCGGTCGCGGATGTCGCGTTGCACGTCGAGGTGCTCGGTCGGCACGCATTTGACGACGATCCGCAGCACGAGCGCGCCCATGGCCATGGCCTCGGTCTGCACCTGCGGCTGGTCCAGCACCCGGTCGTCGGTCTCGGGGAGATCGGCCAGGGCGGCGCGCAGCACCTCGCGGGCCTGCAGGTGGCTCGCGCCGAGGGCGATCGGCACCTCGACGGAGGCCGTCGACCAGCCCTGGCTGCGGTTGCCGATCCGCACGATCTCGCCGTTGCGGATGTACCAGATGACCCCGGTGGCGTCCCGCAGCCGGGTGACCCGCAGGGTGATGTCCTCGACGACCCCGACGGCCGCGCCGGTGTCGATCGTGTCACCGACGCCGTACTGGTCCTCGACGATCATGAAGATGCCGGAGAGGAAGTCCTTGACGAGGCTCTGCGCGCCGAAGCCGAGGGCCACACCCCCGACCCCGGCCGAGGCGAGCAGTGGCCCGAGCGGGATGCCGAGGGTCGCCATCACGGTGAGCAGCGCGATCGTCGTCACGACCACCGTCACGACACTGCGCAGCACCGCCCCGAGGGTCTGGGTGCGCGCGACGTACCGCTCGTGGGCCAGTCCGCTGGCCTGCGCGAGGGCGGTGCCGGCTCGACGCAACGCCTCGGCCGCCCGGTCGGTGTCGCGCCGTTCGTGCCGGGCGCTGGCCTGCGCGACGACCCGACGGATCAGCCGGTGCAGCAGCCACCGCACGAGCAGCGCCGCGAGCAGGATGCCGAGGATCTGCAAGGGCACCCCGACGAGCCGGTCGGTCCACACCCCCCAATCGACGGGCATCTCAGCCCTCGTCGCCGCGGGCCCGCTCCTGGGCCGCCACGGCGGTCTCGACGAGGGCCAGCTGTTCGATGACCAGCCGGCGCAGCCCGGCCGGTGCGTCGCCGTGCTCGTCGAGCCAACGCCGGGTGCGGTCGCGCAGCGCGATGCTGGCCAGATCAAGTGGGTAGAAGTACTTCACGCAGCGTTCGGCGAGCGCGAACGAGCGCTGCCCGAAGACCGGCAGCAGCATCGCGTGGTAGCGCTCGACGAAGGGCTCCAGCAGGGCCGGGTCGTCGGCCCGGCGGAAGCCACGCCCGAGGTGCTCCAGGGCCGCGTTGGTCTGCCCGTCGGCGTCGATGGCCAGCGCCCACGCCGCCTCCTTCGCGGCCGGGCTCGGGTATGCCGCGCGCGCGGCCAAGGCCCGCTCCCGCCCGGCCACCGAGGGGTCCCGGGCCAGCTCGGCCTCGATGACCGCGTCGTCGATCGCCCCGGCCGCGGCGAGGCCGAAGAGCACCGACCACCGCAGGTCCTGGTCCACCGACAGCCCGGTGATCGGTTGGCTGCCGTCGAACACGGCCCGGATCCGGGCCGTGTCGGTGGGGTCGTGGGCCAGCTGGGCGAAGGCGGTGAACAGTTGTAGTTGTGCGTCGCTGCCGGGCTCTGCGGCGTCGACGGCGCGGCGCAGCACGTCCAGGGCCCGGGCCCGGGCGGCCGGGCGCTGCTGCGGGGGGAGGTACCAGTTGAGGCAGGACAGCAGCATCGAGGGCGTCTGCTTGGTCGTCGCGAGGATGGTGCGCAGCGCGGTGGGGTGCTGCTCGACGGGCAGCACGGCCAGCAGGTAGTCCAGGAGGCGCTGCGGCGCCAGGGCACCGTCGCGGGTGGCCTCCCACAGCGCACCGGTGACGAGGCTGCGCGAGAGGCTGTCGGGGAAGGCCGCGGCATACGACAGCGCAGTGGCCACCGACCGCTCGTCGAGCACGAGCTTGGCGTAGCTGAGGTCCTCGTCATTGGGCAGCAGCAGGTCCGGCCGTGGCCGCCCGACGAGTTCCGGCAGCGGAGTGCTCGGTCCGTCGACGTCGACCTCGTGGTAACCGACCCGCTCCAGGCGACCCTCGCGCACGGCATACCGACCGATCCCGAGCCGATGCGGGCGCAGGGTGGGGTGGGCCTCGATGGCGCCTTGCCCGAGGGTCGCGGCGGTGATCACGTCGTCGGCGTCGGCCTGCAGTTGCACCTGCAGGCTGTTGACACCGGCGGTGCGCAGCCAGCGGTCGGCCCAGTCGGACAGGTCCCGGCCGGAGGCGGCCTCCAGCTCGGCGAACAGGTCGGCCATCGTCGTGTTGCCCCAGGCGTGCTTGCGGAAGTAGCTGCGCAGGCCGGCCACGAAGGGCTCCCGCCCGACGTAGGCGACGAGCTGCTTGAGCACCGAGCCGCCCTTGGCGTAGGTGATCCCGTCGAAGTTCACGGCGACGTCCTGCAGGTCGCGCATGTCGGCGTACACCGGGTGCGTGTCGGACTGTTGGTCCTGCAGGTAGGCCCAGGTCTTCTCGTGGCTGTGGAACGTGGTCCAGGCCTGGTCCCACTGGGAGTGCTCGGCGAGGGCTGCCGAGGAGGCCCATTCGGCGAATGACTCGTTGAGCCACAGGTCGTCCCACCAGCGCATCGTCACGAGGTCGCCGAACCACATGTGGGCCTGCTCGTGCAGGATCGTCAGGGCCCGGCGCTCGACCGTCGGCTCGGGCGCCTGGCCGCGGAAGATGTAGGCCTCGGTGATCGTCACGCACCCGGCGTTCTCCATCGCGCCGTTGTTGTATTCCGGTGCGAAGACCTGGTCGTACTTGGCGAACGGGAACTCGCTGTCGAACATCTCCTCGAACGCCGTGACGCCGATTCTCGTCACATCGAAGAGATTCTCGTGGTCGACGTATGCCGTGAGCGAGCGGCGGCTGTAGATGCCCAGCGGCAGGTCACCTCGCCGGCTCGGTGCGCTGGAGCGCACGACGTCGTAGGGGCCGGCGCAGATCGCCGTGACATAGCTGGACAGCCGGGGGGTCGCCGGGAAGCGCCACACCGCCGCACCGGCGCCGGTCGGCTGCGGGGTCGGAGCCGGCTCGTTGGAGACGACGACCCAGTGCTCGGGCACGGTGACGGTGAACGCGAAGCTCGCCTTGAGGTCGGGCTGCTCGAAGACCGCGAAGACCCGTCGGGCATCGGGCACCTCGAACTGCGTGTAGAGGTAGACCTCCCCGTCGAGGGGGTCGACGAAGCGGTGCAGCCCCTCGCCGCTGTTGGTGTAGCGGCCGGTCGCGACGACGACGAGGGTGTTGTCGGCCTGCAGCGGCCCGATCTGCAGCCGGGAGTCCGCGTAGACCTGCCCGGGGTCCAGCGCCGCCCCGTTGAGGGTGACCTGCTGCACCGACTCGCCGACGAAGTCGACGAAGGTGTGCTCCTGCTGCGCACCGTCGAGGGCGGCCGTGAAGGTGATCGTCGTCGTCGTCGCGAAGGTGCGCTCGTCGGTCGTGAGATCCAGATGCACGTCGTAGTGGTCGACGCGCAGCATGGCCGCGCGGGCGGCGGCCTCGTCGCGGGTGAGGTTGGTGCCGGGCACAGATCGCTCCTGAGGGATGGCCGTCGGGGATGCCGGTGGTGGCCCGCCCGGCGGCCTCTGGTGTGGCACGTCGCAGGCGGGTCTTCCCATCCTGTCATGACCCACCGGCCGGTCCCAGGCCCGCGCGGATGCGCGGTGGCTGTCGGTTGTCCAGGGCCGATGACACAATGCCCGGCATGACTGCCCCAGCACCCGACCCGCAGACCGCCCGCATGTGGTTCGACCCGATCTGTCCCTGGGCGTGGATGACCTCCCGCTGGCTGCTGCAGGTCGAGCAGGTGCGTCCGGTGCGGGTGAAGTGGCAGGTGATGAGCCTGGCCATGCTCAACGCCGGCCGGGAGCTCCCGCCGGAGTATGCCGCGCTCATGGAGCGGGCCTGGGGCCCGGTCCGGGTCATCATCGCCGCCCAGGAGGCGGCGGCGGCCGACCCCGGGCTCGGCGACGACGTGGTCAAGCGCCTCTACGACGCGATGGGCACCCGGATCCACGTGCACGGCCGGTATGCCGCCGACGGGCACTACGACGGGGTGATCGCCGAGTCGTTGGCCGAGTGCGGCCTGCCGGCGCAGCTGGCCCAGGCCGCCGGCGACGAGCGTCACGACGCGGAGTTGCGCCGCAGCCACGAGGCCGGCATCGGGCTGGTCGGCACCGAGGTCGGCACCCCGATCGTCGCCTTCGGTGAGATCGCCTTCTTCGGCCCGGTGGTCACCCCGGCACCCAAGGGTGCGGCTGCCGGGCGGCTGTGGGACGGCTGCCTGCTCGTCGCCGGCACGCCGGGCTTCTTCGAGCTCAAGCGCACCCGCACCGTCGAGCCGATCTTCGACTGATCCGCCGACCAGGACGGCGCCGCCGACCAGGACGGCGGCCGACCCCGATCCGGGGCACCAGCACAGCAGCAGAAGGAGATCCCATGCGCGTCCACCTCGGCGGCGACCACGCGGCATACCAGCTGCAGCGCGCCGTGGCCGAGCACCTTCGTCGGGCCGGCCACGAGGTGCTCGACCACGGCCCACTGGACTACGACGCTGCGGACGACTACCCGGTCCACGTCCTGCGGGCGGCCACCGCCGTCGCCGCCGACCCCGGGTCGCTCGGCGTGGTCTTCGGTGGGTCGGGCAACGGCGAGCTGATCGCCGCCAACAAGGTGCCCGGCATCCGGGCCGCCTTCGCCTCCTCGGTCGAACTGGCCGTGCTGGCCCGCCAGCACAACGATGCCCAGGTGATCTCCCTCGGCGGCCGGTTCACCTCCGTCGAGACCGGTCTGGCCATCGTCGATGCCTTCCTCGGTGAGCCGTTCTCCGGCGATGCGCGCCACCAGCGACGCCTCGACATGATCACCGCCTTCGAGGCCGACGGCACGCTCCCGCCGCTGCCGCACGCACCGTGACCGTGCAGCTGGCTCGGCCACCGGCCACCGTGCTGCGCGCCCGCCGCATGGTCCACATGGCCCGGGCGGTGCGGCGGCGCAGCCGACTCATGCGGGTGCGGGCCTACGGCGGAGCGCTGCTGCTGGCCGCGGCGGGGTTGGCGCTCTTCATGGCCATGCTCGCCTGGCCCGAGCACGTGTCCTGGGCGCTGTACGGCCCTCTCGTCGTCGTCGGCGGGCTGTTCCTCGTGCCGCGCCATTACGTCGTCATCTGCGCCCTGTATGCCGCGTGCCTGGGCATCATCGGCGCTACCGTCCGTGGTTGGTCGCTGCTGCAATTGGGCACCCTCGTCGCGCTGGCCCTCATCACGGTCGTGATGGGAGTGCGCACCTGGTCGCGCGAACGGCTGGGCATCCACGGCAACGTCGGCGACGACATGCTCGTCGACCTGCGCGACCGGCTGCGTGACCTGGGCAGCGTGCCGCCGTTGCCGCCGGGCTGGCATGCCGAGTGCGCGATCCGGTCGGCCTACGGCGACAAGTTCTCCGGTGACTTCGCGGTGACCACCCTGGCGCCGGACGGAAGGCTGTTGGAGACGGTTCTCGTCGATCTGTCCGGTAAGGGCCGGCGGGCCGGCACCCGGTCGCTGCTGCTGTCGGGCGCGATCGGCGGTCTGCTCGGCCAGCTCCCCCCGCAGCGGCTGCTCGCCGCCGCGAACAGCTACCTGTTGCGCCAGGGGTGGGACGAGAGCTTCGCCTCGGCGGTGCACCTGGCCCTCGACCTGCACACCGGGGAGTTCAGCATCGGCAACGCCGGGCACCCCGGGCCGGTGCAGTTCCAGGCCGGGTCCGGTCGCTGGCTCACCCACACCCCGCTCGGCGGGCCGGTGCTCGGCATCCTGCCCGACGCCGAGTTCCCCCGCCGCACCGGGCGGTTGGCCCGCGGCGATGCCCTCATGTTGTTCACCGACGGGGTGATCGAGGTGCCCGGCCATGACCTCGACACCGGCGCCGACCGGCTCGTGGGCGCCGCCGAGCGCTTGGTGACGACCGGGCTGGGCGGTGGGGCGCGGGCGTTGTGCGCAGCGGCCAGTTCCGGGGAGACCGACGATCGAGCCGTCCTGCTGCTCTGGCGGGACTGAACTGCTCCGGCGGCATCGCCTCATCCCCTCATCGGCTCACCGCCCGGCGACGCGAAGCGGCGCCGACCCGTCGGGGTCGGCGCCGCTTTCGACGCGCCGCAGGATCGGGGCCGCAACAGCCCCGAGCGCGCTGGGTCAGCCTTCGCTCAGACCGTCGGCGACTTCCTTCGCCTTCTCCTGAGCGGTGTCGACGTGCTCGGCGAACTGCCCGCCGGTCTTCTCGTCGACGACGTCGCCGGCCTTGTCGATGGCGCCGTCGACCTCGTCCTCGTGGCCCTTGATGAGCTCACTGGCCTTGTCCTTGAGTTCCTCGGCCTTGTCCTTGATCTCGTCGAAAATGCCCATTGTGGGACCCTCCCCGTCTTCTCATGCCTGTGCTACCCCGGCGCGGACGCGGCTGCGTCCGGCCTGCTCACTGTAGTCGCATAACCTGGACGGATGCCCGTCGAGAGCCGCGCCGACCGGGTGCGCACCTACCACGCGCGGCGCGGCCGGCTCTCCGCGCTGACCCGCACCAGGTTGCAGGAGTTGCTGCCCCGGTATGCCGCGCCGGCCGCCCTGCTGGGTGGGCCCCGCACGCCCGGTGGCCCCGAGCGGATCGTCCTGGAGGTCGGGTGCGGTCACGGGGCCGCCGCCCTCGGGTATGCCGCGGCGCACCCGCGCGACGCCCTCATCGCCCTCGACGTGCACCCACCCGGGGTCGCCCGGTTGGCCGCCGCCGCCGCAGCGGCCGGGCTCGGCAACCTCTATGCCGAGATCGTCGATGCCGTCGAATTCCTCGACGAGCGGATCGGCCCCGGCGCCCTGGACGCCGTCCACCTGTTCTTCCCCGACCCGTGGCCCAAGGCGCGCCACCGTCGGCGGCGCTTCGTCTCGGCCGACACACTCGACCTGCTGGCCGACCGGTTGACCCCTGACGGGCAGCTGCTCCTGGCGACCGACTGGCCGGCGTACGTCGACACGGTGCGGCGGGAGGTCGCAGCACACGGCGCCTTCGTGGTGCTGGCCGCGCAGCGCCCCGGGTGGCGCCCGGTGGCCGGCTTCGAGGCCAAGGCGATCGACGCCGGGCGCCCGGTCACCGAGTTGCGCCTCACCCGCGCTGGTCGTCCTGACGCGAGTCCCTGATCGTCAGTCATCGACATGCGATCCCCGGTAACCGGTTCGCGTGGGCGTGGGCGCGGCACTAGGCTGTGCCACCGTCACGTGCCCCGGCCGAGGTCGGACACGCGCAATGCGGGCGTAGCTCAATGGTAGAGCCCCAGTCTTCCAAACTGGCTACGCGAGTTCGATTCTCGTCGCCCGCTCCGGCAGTGGTCCAGGCGCCCGCGTCCCGCGACCGCCGCACGGGGTATGGCGCAGTTTGGTAGCGCGTCCGCTTTGGGAGCGGAAGGCCGTCGGTTCGAATCCGGCTACCCCGACCAGGCTCAGCCGGCACCGACGCGGAAGCGGCGGCGGTAGTCGCTCGGGGTGGTGTCCAGGGCCGCGACGAAGGCCCGGCGCAATGACTCGGCGCTGCCCAGCCCGCACTGGCGGGCCACCACCGCCACCGGCTCGTCCGAGCCGGTGAGTCGCTGCTTGGCATGGTCCAGGCGCACGGTCGCCACGTACTGACCGATCGGCACCCCGGTCTGGGCGTGGAACTCCCGCTGGAAGTGTCGCGGCGACATCCGGGCCCGCTGCGCCAGGGTCTCTACCCGCAGGTCGGCGCTCGGGTTGGCTTCGACATGGTCCTGCACCGTCGCGATCCGCTCGTCGCGGGCCCGCGGCCGGGGTGTCGTCGCGGCGAACTGTCGTTGGTTGCCGGGCCGGTTGACATAGGTGACCAGCCAGCGCGCCACCGTCTGAGCGGCGAGCGCCCCGCAGTCCTGGGCCACCAGGGCCAGCATGAGATCCAGCCCGGTGGTCGCCCCGCCGGAGCTCCACACCGGCCCGTCGCGATGGTGGACCGCGTCCGGCAGCACCCGCACCCGCGGGTGTTGGCGGCGCAGGCGCGCGGCATACGCCCAATGCGTGGCGACCGTGCGGCCGTCGAGCAACCCCGCGCGCGCGGCGAGGAAGGCGCCGGCGCACTGGGTGGCCAGCCGGCGGGTCGGGTGGCCGGCCAACCACTCGACGACCCCTGCGGCCGCCGGGCCGTGGATGCCCTCGCCGCCGGGCACGACGACGGTCGCGTCGGTCACGTCGTCGGGCAGCGGCGCGGCGGCCAGCACGAGACCGGTGCTGCAGGTGAGCATCGGTTCGGGCCCGGCGACGGTCACTGCGTAGGGCGCCGGCAGCCGTAGCCGCGCCGCCCAGCTGTTCGCCGCGCTGAGCACCTCCTGGGCGCCGGCCACTCCGAGGGCCTGCACCCCCGGATAGGCGAGCACGACCACCCGGTGCGGCGCGTCGGCGGGTGCGTCGGGGGGTGCGTCGGGCACCGCGCGCAGGGCAGGGCGAGGGGTCACCGGCCCAGTGTCCCTGGCGGGCCATTCTGGCACCATGCCACCGATCACACGGAACCTGCCATTCGCTCCGACCCGACCGGCGGGGCACGATCCGTGCGCCGCGCGGCATGGCATCCGGTCGCACGATGGGCGAGGGTGGCGCCATGACGACACCCCACGAGAACGACTGGGCGAGCGCCCGAACGCAGCTCGTCGAGGCCTGGGCGGACACCTCCCGCGCCGTCCTCGAGCTCACCGATGCGCTGACCGCCGAGCAGGCCGGCGCCCCCACGCCCTGTGCCGAGTGGTCGGTGCGCGACGTGCTGGCCCACCTGACCGCCATCGAGGTCGAGCTGGCCGGCGGCCCCGGCGCGCGCCTGATCCGCCGACCGGGTCGTTCGCTGTTGGACGACTACACCGAGTCCGGGGTCGCGCAGCGCCGCGACCTGCCGGTCGAGCAGGTGCGCCAGGAGTATGCCGCCGCGTGCGCCACCCGCCGCGCCGCCCTCGCCGCGGACCCGCCGCCGGACCCCAAGGCGCTGCCTGCGCACACCCCCGGCGGGCAGCCGTGGAACTGGCGGCGGGTGCTGACCAACCGCGTCGTCGACACCTGGGTGCACGAGTTGGATCTGCGTGTCGGGCTGGGTCGGCCGTTGCGCTGGGAGGCGCCGGCCGCGCCGCTCTTCGTGCGGTATGCCGCGGAGCAGCTCCAGCGCGCGGCCGCTGCGGCGGGCGCCGCGGCGGCCACTACGCCGGCCACTGCACCGAACGGCGAGCCGCCGGCTCCGCTGCCCACCGAGCTCGTCGTCGACGGCGCCGGCCCGGAGGGTCAGCCGCTGCGGCTGCAGCTGGTCGCCCACCTGCCGGCCCGCGTCGTGACCGCAGCCGGAGGCGGCACCGTCGTGGGCGCGGCCGTGCGGATCGACACGGACCTGCCCGGCTTCGTCGGGCTCACCACCTCGCGAGCGGCCTTCGGCGGGCGGGTGCAGCTGCACGGCCGGCTCGCCGGAGTCGTCGCGAAGCGGCTGCTCGTCGTCGGCTGACCGCCCGGGCCGGCTGATTGGGCCGGACCACCGCGGGCGGCTAGCATGGGGCGGATTGCCCGAGCCGCTTCGGGCCGGGCCCGCCGCGGCGGCTGCCGGCCAGGCGGCATACCCCCATCGACTGGAGTTGTCGCACGTGAAGACTGCGCTGGAGACCCTCAGCCCGACTCGGGTCAGGTTGACCGTCGAGGTCCCCTACGAGGAGCTCAAGCCGAGCCTCGACGCGGCATACAAGACGATCGGCCAGCAGATCCAGGTGCCCGGCTTCCGCCGCGGCAAGGTGCCGGCCCGGATCATCGACCAGCGACTGGGCAAGGGCGCGGTGCTGCAGGAGGCGGTCAACGAGGCGCTGCCGAAGTTCTACGGCGAGGCGCTGCGCGAGCACGACGTGCGCCCGCTCGGCCAGCCCGAGGTCGACGTCACCGAGGTGCCGATCGACGAGACCACCCAGCTGGTCTTCAGCGCCGAGGTCGACCGGCGGCCCGACATCACGCTGCCCGACTTCGCCGGGATCTCCGTGCAGGTCGACCCCCTGGCCGTCACCGACGACGACATCGAGGAGCGGCTGCTGGCGCTGCGGCAGCGCTTCGGCACCCTCAAGGGCGTCGAGCGGGCGGTGCAGACCGGCGACTTCGTGTCCATCGACCTCACCGCGACGATCGACGACCAGGAGATCGACGCGGTCACCGGGGTGTCCTACGAGGTCGGCTCGGCGAACATGCTCGAAGGCATGGACGACGCCCTCGTGGGCATGGCCGCCGGCGAGACCAAGACCTTCGTCGCGCCGCTGGCCGGCGGTGACCACGAGGGGCGCGAGGCCACCTGCCAGATCACTGTCCAGTCGGTCAAGGAACGCGAGCTGCCCGAGCTCGACGACGACTTCGCCCAGCTGGCCTCTGAGTTCGACACCCTCGAGGAGTTGCGTGCCGACCTCGTCGCCGAGGCCGAGCGGGGCAAGAAGGTCGAGCAGGGCCTGCAGGCCCGCGACAAGGTGATGGCCGCGCTGCTGGAGGCCACCGAGGTGCCGGTGCCGGACAACCTCGTCCTGGACGAGGTCAACCGCCACCTCGACGCCGAGGGCAAGCTCGACGACGAGACGCACCGGGCCGAGGTCGACACCGAGACCCGCAAGGCGATGGCCGCCCAGTTCGTCCTCGACGCGGTCGCCGAGCAGGAGCACGTCGAGGTCCAGCAGAACGAGCTCATCGAGTTCCTCGTGATGTCGGCCCAGCAGTACGGCATGGACCCCAACGACTTCGCCAAGGCGATCGACGGGCAGGGGCAGATCCCGGCCATGGTCGCCGAGGTGGCCCGACGCAAGGCCCTCGGTGCCGTGCTCGCCAAGGTCACCGTCACCGACACCGACGGCAACCCGGTCGACCTGGCCCAGCAGCTCGCCGGCGCGATCCGCCCACCGGCCCCGCACGACCACGAGGGTCACGACCACGACCACGACCACGAGGGTCACGACCACGACCACGAGGGTCACGAGCACGAGCACTGACCGACCCCTCGTGCGGCGGGCCCGCACGGGTGTCGCCGTCGCGTTCGCGCTCGCCGGCATCGGGTATGCCGCGCTGGCCTCCCGGGTGCCCGACATCAAGGCCACCCTCGGGCTGACCCCCGGCGAATTGGGCCTCACCCTGCTCGGCGCGAGTGCCGGCTCCCTGCTCGGGCTGCCGGCGGCGGGGGCCCTCGCGCACCGGTTCGGTGCGGCCCGCACCGTGTTCGCCGGCGCCGCGTGCGGCGCGCTGGGGCTGGCCGGCGCGGGGCTGGCGGTGCAGGGCGTCGGCCTGTTCGACATCCCGGATCTCACCACTCGCCGGCTGCTGACCACCGCCGGCCTGGCCCTCGGCGGCCTGGGCATCGGCATCTGGGACGTGTCGATGAACCTCGAGGGCGCCACCGTGGAGCGCCGGCTGGGCCGCTCGATCATGCCCCGGTTCCACGCCGCCTTCAGCGCCGGCACGGTCGGCAGCGGCCTGCTCGGCGCGCTGGCGACCTGGCGCGGCATACCCGTGGCCGTGCACCTGGGGGTGACCATGCTGGCCTGCCTCGTGACGGCCGGGTGGGCCACCGCCCGCTTCCTCCCAACGACCGCACCGACCGAACCGAGCACACCGACCGAACCGAGCACACCGACCGAACCGACCGAACAGACAGACCCGAGCACACCGAGCGCCGCGACCCCGGTCGCCCCGGGCGGACCAGGCATGCGCGCCGCCTGGCGGGAGCCGCGCACCCTGCTGGTCGGCGTGGTGACCCTCGTGGCGGCGTTCACCGAGGGCACCGCGAACGACTGGCTGGCCGTGGCGTTCGTCGACGGCTACCGGCATCCCGCCTGGGTGGGGGTGCTCGCCTTCGCCCTCTTCCTCAGCGCCATGACGACCGGTCGGCTGCTGGGCACCGGCTGGCTGGACCGGTACGGGCGGGTGCCGGTGCTGCGGGCGACCTACCTGCTGGCGTTGTGCGGGGCCGCCCTCGTCGTCCTCGGCGGTCCCTGGCTGGCCTTCCTCGGCGCCGCGCTGTGGGGGCTGGGCGCCAGCCTCGGCTTCCCGGTCGGGATGTCCGCGGCCGCCGACGACCCGGCCCGCGCGCCGGCCCGGGTGAGCGTCGTGTCGACCATCGGGTATGCCGCGTTCCTCGCCGGCCCACCCCTGCTGGGCTTCCTCGGCGACCACGTGGGGGTGCTCCGTTCCCTCACCGTGGTGGGTGCCGCGGTGCTGCTGGCGCTGCTCGTCGTGCCCGCCGTGCGAGCGCCGGAGCGATCCTGAGAGCGCTTCCCTCGCCGAACCGGCCCCCAATGGGTCACGATGGGAGCACGGACGCAGCCCGGCTTCCCCCGGGCGGGTCATCGCTTCGTCCAGCTTGGAGGTGGTGCGAATGGGCGCTCAACCCACGGAGCAGCCGATCGATCGGACCGACGATCTCGACGGCTACCTCGAGCAGGTGCGGTTGCGCCGAGCCGAGCTCGGTGAATCGATGGGCGCCCTCGAAGGGGTGCTCAAGGAATCCGTCGCCGACCTGGCCCACTGGCAGGAGCGGCTCCGGGCAGCCCTGCTGGAGATGCACCACGACCTGGTCACGCACATCGAGGTGACCGAGCGGCCCGGCGGGCTCTATGACTCGTTGCGCGAGGAAGCGGCCCGACTGGCCGGCACGCTGCGCCGGCTGCAGGGCGAACACCCCGGCCTGCTCGCCGCGACCGACGACCTGCTGGCCCGGGTCGCCGAGGGCACCGAGTTCGCGGCCGGCGAGCTGACCGACGTCACCGCCCAGGTCAAGGACCTGCTGCGCCGACTGGGCCACCACCGCCAGCGCGGCGCCGACCTCATCTTCGAGGCCTACCAGCTCGACGTCGGCGGCCTGGGCTGAGCTGGGCTGATCGATTCGGCCGACACATCGGTGTCCGCCGTGGGCGAACATCGCCGTCCGGGGGATGGGGCGGCCCGGCTCGCGCGTTAGGGTCGGTGAACCGCAGGCGTATGCCGCATCGGCGCGCCGGCGGGCCACCCGCAGCGCGCACCACGCTGCACCAACTGCACCCCCCGCATCAATTGCACCCCTGCCCCACTGCACCGAACGAAGTGATGGAGTCACGGTGAGCTCACACAACGAGGTCGTCATGGCCGGCGATTCGATGGCCGGCGGCCTGGACGACCACATCTACAACCGGCTGCTCAAGGAGCGCATCATCTTCCTGCGCTCCGAGGTCCGCGACGACAACGCCAACGCCATCTGCGCGCAGATGCTGCTGTTGGCCGCCGAGGACCCCGACAAGGACATCTGGCTCTACATCAACTCCCCGGGTGGTTCGGTGACGGCGGGGATGGCCATCTACGACACCATGAAGTGGGTGCCCTGCGATGTCGCCACCGTCGCGATGGGCATGGCGGCCTCGATGGGCCAGTTCCTCCTGTCGGCCGGCACTCCCGGCAAGCGCTATGCCACGCCGCACGCCCGGGTGATGATGCACCAGCCCTCCGGCGGCATCGGCGGCACCGCCTCCGACATCAAGATCCAGGCCGAACAGATGCTGCACATCAAGAAGCAGATGGCCGTTCTCATCGCCGAGCACACCGGGCAGCCGATCGAGCAGATCGAGAAGGACTCCGACCGGGACCGCTGGTTCACGGCGGCCGAGGCCAAGGAGTACGGCTTCGTCGACCACGTCGTCGAGGCCGCCTCCAGCGCCGGGCGCCGGGCCGACAACCCGATGACCAAGTCGCCGCTCGCCAAGAGCCCGCTCGACTGACCGCCGCCCCCAGAGACTGAGAGAGACCGACGTTCATGACCCTGAACCCGCTCGGGCGGCCCACCCCGTATGCCGCGCAGTTGTCGCCGCAGGCGCATCTCATGGCGCCGCAGGCGCGCTACATCCTGCCGCAGTTCGAGGAGCGCACCTCCTACGGGATGAAGCGCCTGGACCCCTACACGAAGATGTTCGAGGACCGGATCATCTTCCTCGGCGTGCAGGTCGACGATGCGTCGGCCGACGACATCATCGCCCAGCTCATCGTGCTGGAGAGCCAGGACCCGGACCGCGACATCCTCATGTACATCAACTCACCCGGTGGCTCGTTCACCGCGATGACGGCGATCTACGACACGATGCAATACATCCGCCCGGACGTGCAGACCTTCGTCATCGGGCAAGCTGCCTCGGCCGCCGCGGTGCTGCTCGGTGCCGGTGCCAAGGGCAAGCGGTTCGCCCTGCCGAACGCGCGGGTGCTCATCCACCAGCCGGCCATCGAAGGCACCGGAGGGATGGCCTCCGACCTGGAGATCCACGCCAACGAGATCATCCGGATGCGCGGATGGCTGGAGGACACCATCGCCCACCACACCGGGCGCGCCTCCGAGCAGGTGCGCCAGGACATCGAACGCGACAAGATCCTCTCCGCCGAGGCCGCGAAGGAGTACGGCCTCATCGACGAGGTGCTCGCCTCCCGCAAGGCGTCATTGCAGCCCTGACCTCCCGTTGCAGCCCTGACCCCCCGGCTCGGGCAGCCCTCCGTGCCTGGCTCGTTCCCCTGATGGCCTTCGCGAAAGTCCCTGCGAAAACAGGTGTCATGAGACTGGGCCGACCCCGTCTCATTCGCAGCGCGCGGTGCCGGGGAGGGTACGGCACCGAGCGCGCAAGTTTCCCCGTCAGGTCCCGCGGTGTCGGCTGCCGCGGCGACCTGAGGCACACGCTTGTGGTTTGTCCGCCTACAGCGGACAGACCGACACGCGCACCAAGAGGGCGCGTGTAATAGGGGGCGGAAGCGCTTCCCGCCGGGTAGCGTCGGCTGCACCAACCCGGCACCGAACGGGTCGCCCGAAGGCGAGCGACCTGGCCAGGGGCCAGACACTGGCAGATGATCGAGCACCGTTCGGGCTCGACAGGTAGGAGGACACGCGTGCCACGGATCGGTGAGGGCAGCGACCTGCTCAAGTGCTCCTTCTGCGGAAAGAGCCAGAAGCAGGTCAAGAAGCTCATCGCGGGCCCCGGGGTCTACATCTGCGACGAGTGCATCGATCTGTGCAACGAGATCATCGAGGAGGAGCTCGCCGAGACCTCCGATCTCGGTCTGGACGAGCTGCCCAAGCCGCGCGAGATCTTCGACTTCCTCGGCACCTACGTCGTCGGCCAGGACACCGCCAAACGCGCGTTGGCCGTCGCCGTCTACAACCACTACAAGCGGATCCAGGCCGGTGAGGGCCCCGGCAAGAAGAACGACGACAGTGTCGACATTGCCAAGAGCAACATCCTGCTCATCGGCCCCACCGGGTGCGGCAAGACCTACCTCGCCCAGACCCTGGCCCGGATGCTCAACGTCCCGTTCGCCATCGCCGACGCGACCGCGCTCACCGAGGCCGGCTATGTCGGTGAGGACGTCGAGAACATCCTGCTCAAGCTGATCCAGGCCGCCGACTACGACGTCAAGAAGGCCGAGACCGGCATCATCTACATCGACGAGGTCGACAAGATCGCCCGCAAGAGCGAGAACCCGTCGATCACCCGGGACGTCTCCGGTGAAGGCGTCCAGCAGGCGCTGCTGAAGATCCTCGAGGGTACGACCGCATCGGTGCCCCCGCAGGGTGGTCGCAAGCACCCGCACCAGGAGTTCATCCAGATCGACACGACCAACGTGCTGTTCATCGTCGGCGGCGCCTTCGCCGGGCTGGAGAAGCTCATCGAGGCCCGGTCCGGCAAGAAGGGTCTGGGTTTCGGCTCGCAGTTGCATGCCGCCACCGACGAGGGCATGTCCTATGCCGATGTCATGCCCGAAGACCTCATGAAGTTCGGGCTGATCCCCGAGTTCATCGGCCGGCTCCCGGTCATCACGACGGTCACCCCGCTGGACCGGGCCGCCCTCGTGTCGATCCTGTCCGAACCGCGCAACGCCCTGGTCAAGCAGTACCAGCGGATGTTCGAGATCGACGGCGTCGAGCTCGAGTTCACCACCGAGGCCGTCGAAGCGGTGGCCGACCAGGCGCTGCTGCGCGGCACCGGGGCCCGCGGCCTGCGCGCGATCATGGAGGAGGTGCTGCTGCCGGTGATGTTCGACGTGCCGAGCGAGCAGGACATCGCCAAGGTCGTCATCACCCGCGACGTCGTGCTCGACAACGTCAACCCGACCATCGTGCGCCGTGAGGTGCCGCGGGTGACCAAGCGCTCGCCGCGGCGCCAGTCGGCCTGATCCATCGGCGCGTCCGCGCCATGCCCGATCCGTCCGGTGACCCGGCCACGCCCTGGCGACTCGTCGCGGGGCGCCCGGCCCCGGCCCAACTCGACGGCGTGAGCTGCGGCCCGGCCAGTCTCACGACCGCCCGGATGCTGCGCGACCCGGCCCTGGCCCGGTGGATCGCCACCGGTGACCGCGACGGCCGCGCCTTCCCCGACGCGGCCGGCGGCCCGCAGCGGCTCGCGGCATACCACGCGCTCGTGCACCGCCGCACGACGGCACTGCTCGGCCCGACCGGCCGGCTGCAGGCCCCGTGGCCGCGCTCCCTGGGGACCCCGCCGTGGGGCGCCTGCCGTGAGCTGGAATCGATCACCGACACCGCCCCGGGCGGCTACCGCAGCGTGCTCGTGCGGCATACCGGCCCGGCGCGGTTGACCCAGCTGCTCACCGGGCTGTCCCGGCACCTGGCCGACGACCGGCCTGCCGTCCTCTACGTCGGCAGCCCCCGGCTGCCCCGGCACGTCACCCTCCTGGTGCCGAACGGCACCGGCGACCTGCTGCTCTACGACCCGGGCCGTGGTCAGGTCGAGACGCTCGACGCGGCCGCCCGCGCACAGCTCGCGGCGCGCCGCCGCCCGGTCGGCGGCTGGCGCCACCCGTGGTGGCTCATCGGGCCGGTCACCCCGGCGGGTCGGCCGGCCCCGCACCAGCGCGCGCAGTGAACCAGGCCCACGCCCCGGCCCCGACGAGCAGCGCCACGACCGCGGCCACCGAGCCGGGTCGCTCGCCCAGCCGCAGGTATGCCGCGCGGTCGGCGATCCCGGCAACCGCCGCGGTGAGCCCGAGGACGACGCCGATCCGGCCCGCCCAGCGCCCGGCCAGCCGCGCCGGCACGTGCAGATCCCGCGGCGCGCCGGCCAGCACCGCGCACCCGACATGCCCGAGCAGGGTGAGCCCGGCCGCGGCCACCGACCAGGCGAGCTGATCCGGCACGAGCACGAGCCAGGTGCCCCACAACCCGATCCAGCCGGCGAGCGGCAGATCCGAGTCCGGGCGGCGCAGACACAGGACCGCGACGAGGGCCCACGGCCACAGCATCCAGTCGGCCGCCGGGGCCAGCAGATGCAGCAGGCCGACGAAGGCCAGTGGCATCCCACCGGCCAGCAGCCGCGCAGCCCACACCGACGGGCTGGCCGTGAACCAGACCGGGCGGCGGATCATCGGCCCACCCGCAGCCGCGGTCGGCGGGCCTGCCGAGACAGGTCACGCAGCACGGTGTCGAGACTGCCCGGTCCGCGCCAGGGCACGACCGGCGCCCCGGCGGCCCGCAGCCGGTGCACCTCGTCGGAGCGGTCCAGCCGCCGGATCCGCCAGGCGAGCGCGGCATACGGGTCGTCCGGATCGGTCCACAGGTGCTCGGGGAGGGTGTCGACGACGACCGTCGTGAGGCCACGGGCGGCGGCCCGGGCGATCGCCGGAGCCATCTGCTCGTGCACGAGCGGGCTGAGCACGAGCACGAGCGAACCGGCCGTGAGCCGGTCCAGGCCGCGCAGCGACTCGGCGTGCCGGTCGGTGGCCGGCTCGATCCGGGCCAGCACGTCGAGCAGTCGGCGCAGCTGGGCCCGCCCACTACCGGGTGGCAGCCGGGGCCCGACCTCCGAGCCGAGCACCCGCAGGGTGACCCGATCACCGCCGGTGAGGTGATGCTCGGCGAGCGCGGCGGCGGCGCGCAGGGTGAGGTCCAGGCTGGTCGGCCGGCCGTCGATCCCCTCATGCGGGCCGAGGTCGTAGAACGCATCGACGACGAGCACGACATGCGCGTCATCGTCGGCGTGGGTGGTGCTCACCGTGAGCTCGCCGGTGCGCAGCGAGGTCGGCCAGTGGATGCGCCGCAACCGATCACCGGGCACGAACGGGCGGATCGTCGCGAATTCCGTTCCGGCGCCGGCGCGGACGGCCCGATGCCGCCCCACCAGTCCCTGCGGTGGGGGAGCGCCGGCCACGCTGAACGCGGCGGTGCCGGGGGTTACGAAGATGGTGAAGGCGCCGACCCGGATGAGCTGGGTCCGGTAGGCCCACCATGCGGAATGCGCGCGCAGCCGGCCCGGCCCGACGCGCTGACGACCCCACCGGGTCAGTCTCGCCGGCACGACGAGCTCGAGGTCGGCGCCGTCGGAGGGCCGGGTCAGTTCGGGCCCGGCGACCGGCACCGGCTGGGCGAACGCGCTGGCGGCCAACCGCAGCGTCGCCTGGTCGGCGCCCACGGGCAGCCGCAGCCGCAGGCTCCACCCGGTGGCCGTGCCCTCGGGTGCGTTCCGGTTGCCGATCCGGGCGTCGGCCTGCACGGTATGCCGCGGCCGCGCCGCCGCCCCCCAGGTCGCCACGACGAGCATCGGGGTGGCCAGCACGAGCAGGTCGACCCGGTGGGCGAGCACCGCGGCCACGACCCCGAGGGCCCCGAGCAGGATGGCCCTACGCTGCGCGGGGGTCGGCTGCCAGCCGGAGTCCCCATGCGGCGGCTCGGCCACGTCGAACTGGTCGGGCCCGCCGACGGTCACGGCCGCAGCTCGCGCGGCCGGGGCGTGGGCACCGCGGCGAGCACGTCGGCGACGACGGAGGTCCCACTCGCCGCGCTCATCCACAACTCGGGCCGGATCGTCACCCGGTGCGCCAGGGCCGGTTGGGCCACCGCCTTGACATCCTCGGGGGTGACGTAGTCACGGTGGGCCAGCACGGCATACCCGCGGGCCATCAGCAGTAGAGCCAGCGACCCGCGCGGCGAGGCCCCCATGAGGACCTGCCCGTGCGAGCGGGTGGCCCGGGCCAGCTCGACGCAATAGCGGGCCACACTCGGGTCGACCTCGACCCGTTCGACGGCCAGCTGCATCGCCAACAGCCCGGCGGCGTCGGTGATCTGATCGACGGCGACCTCCTCCTGGCGGCGGTCCAGCCGGCGGTGCAGCACGTCGAGTTCCTCGTCGGCATCGGGGTAGCCGAACCCGATCCGGGCCAGGAAGCGGTCCAACTGCGCCTCCGGCAACGGGTAGGTGCCCTCGTACTCGACCGGGTTCGCCGTCGCGAGCACGTGGAACGGCCGGGGCAGCGGGAAGGTCTGGCCCTCGACGGTGACCTGCCGTTCCTGCATCGCCTCCAGCAGCGCCGCCTGGGTCTTCGGCGGGGTCCGGTTGATCTCGTCGGCCAGCAGCAGCCCGGCGAACAACGGCCCGGCGCGGAAGTCGAAGCGACTCTCCCGCTGGTCGTAGACGAACGACCCGGTGAGATCGGCCGGCAACAGGTCGGGAGTGAATTGAGCTCTGCGGAAAGACAATCCGAGGGCCTGTGCGAAAGACCGAGCGGCCAGGGTCTTGCCCAGCCCCGGGTAGTCCTCCAGCAGCACATGCCCCCCGGCGAGCACCGCCGCGAGGGTGCAGGTCAGCGCCCCGCGTTTGCCGACGACGGCCCGCTCGACCTGGCCGAGGATCGCCGAGGCCACCCTCGACACCTCGGGCAGCGGCATCGGGGGTGGGGGGGGGGGTGGGTGCGTCTGCGGGGTCACAGCTGCTCGATTCTGGTCAGCAGCGGCCCGAGTCGGTCGGGTCGCAGGTCACGGGGGTTCGGGGGCGCCGCGTAGAACGCGGCGAGGTCGGGGGGCAGCAGTCGGGGCGCCCATTCGGTATGCCGCGAGAGGTCCACTCCGTGGGTGCGCCACACGTGCGCCTCGAGCACCGCCCGCAGCCGGGCGTGCACGTCGTGGGCGAGTTGCTCGCCGCCGTATCGGCTGCTTGCGAGCCGGGCCAACTGCCGGGCCAGCGCGAGGGTGCGCTGGTCGGAGCCGCGTCGCCCGCCCCACTGGTGGGTGTGGCTGGCGAGGGGGTCGCTCTCGTCGGCTGTCGCCGGGTCGAGCGCGCTGAGCAGACCGAGGCCGGCCACCAGCGCCGCGGCGGCCAGGGGCACGGACGGCGATAGCCCCACTACCGCGAGCAGGGTCAGGGCGACGAGCCAGGGCGGCACCACCCGCATCAACCGCCGGCCCCACCGGGAGCGCAGTACCTGCCGTGGCCTGGTCATCGCGCCGCCGTGAGGTCGGCGTGCACGCGCAGCAGTGCGGCGAGGGCGGCGCTTCGTTGGGCTTCACCGACCGGGTGGCTGGAGTAGCGGGCCTCCCGGAAGCGCTCGGACAGCTCGCGCAGCGCGTCTGCGTCGACATCCCAGGCGAGCAGGACCCGGGCGACGTACTCGGCGGCGGTCTCGCTGTCGGAGCGGGGCAGTCCGGCGGCCGCGGTCGCCGCTTCGAGGTCGATCCAGCACGCCACGATGGCATTGCGGGGGCTGCCGCCGGTCAGCAGGGCAGCCCGGCGATCCTGGGCGTCCGACCCGGCCAACTCCTCGGGCACCTCGGGCAGCAGGACGAGCGGGCCCGGTGCCGCCGCGGGCGGGCGACGGGTCTGCCGCGTGCGGCGCAGCGCCAGGACGGCCCGGCGCAGCAGCGCGACCAGCAACCAGAGCAACGCCACCCCGAGCACCAGAGCGGCCGCCTGGGTGAGGACGCTCAACCACGGTGGCCACGTCACGGGGCCGGCCGGGACCGCCGTCGAGCCGACCACGGCGCCCACGGTCGGCGCCGGACCGAGGGTGGGCCGTGGGCCGATGAGGTGGGGCGGCGGCGCGTCGACGAAGCTCACCGGAGCCAGCGTGAGGGCCACGACGGCCCCGGCGAGGGTCAGCGAGAGGGCGCCCACCGCCACCGCGACCCGGCCGCCTACTCGTTGTGGCGGTGGCGGTGGCGGTGGCGGTGCCGATGGCGGTGGCGGGTCGGGTGGCGCACTCACCCGGGCACGGCTCATGCCGCCCGGTCAGTCGGCCGGCGGGGCGAGAACCGCGTCGCGGAGCTCGAGGGCGTCGGCGGCGGCATACCCGAGCGTCTCGATCCGCCCGGCTGCGCGCAGGTCGGCCTCGGCGGCCCGGACGGCGGCGGCGAGCGCCTCGGGCAGGGCGAGGGTCATCGAGGTGATGCCGGCGCGCATCCCGACCTTGGCCTCGGACTTCACCTTGCGCACCGCGGCGAGGGCGGCACCGACGGCCGGGAGCACGGCGGGGTCACCCGGCATACCGGCAGGGAGGGCCTCCTGCGGGTCAGGCCAGGGTTGCCGGTGCACCGACCCCGCCTGCCACCACGACCAGACCTCTTCGGTGACATAGGGCAGGATCGGGGCGAGCAGACGCAGCAGCACCCGCAGCGCGATCCGCAGGGCGGCCCGCGCCGACGCGGCAGCGGCCTCGCCGTGGGCGCCGTAGGCGCGCTGCTTGACCAGCTCCAGGTAGTCGTCGCAGAACGTCCAGAAGAACGACTCGGTGAGTTCCAGCGACCGCGTGTAGTCCCAGGCTTCGAATCCCGCTGTCGCCGAGCGCACCACGTCGGCCAGTGCGGCGAGCATGCTGCGGTCCAGCGGCTCGGTCACCGCGGCGTGCAGGTCGCCCTCGACCTCGCCGAAGCCGAGCGCGAACGTGCTCGCGTTGAGGATCTTGATGGCCAGCCGCCGGCCCACCTTGATCTGCCCGGGCTCGAAGGCCGCGTCGGTGCCCAGCCGCCCCGAGCAGGCCCAGTAGCGCACGGCATCTGCCGAGTGCTCCTTGACGAGGGCCTCCGGCGTCACCACATTGCCCTTGGACTTGCTCATCTTCTTGCGGTCCGGGTCGAGGATGAAACCGGAGATCGCCGCGTCGGTCCACGGCACGCTGCCGTGCTCGAAGTGGGCGCGCACCACCGTCGCGAAGAGCCAGGTGCGGATGATGTCGTGGGCCTGCGGGCGCAGGTCCATCGGGAAGACCGCCGCGAACAGCTGCGGGTCCCCGCGCCAGCCGGCGGCGATCTGCGGGGTGAGCGAGGAGATCGCCCAGGTGTCCATGACGTCCGGGTCACCGACGAACCCACCCGGTATGCCGCGTTGCGCCTCCTCGAAGCCGCCCGGCGCGTCGGCCTGCGGGTCGACCGGCAGCTGGCCCTCGTGGGGCACGAGCACCTCGTCGTAGCGCGGCTCACCCTGCTCGTCGAGGCGGTACCACACGGGGATCGGCACCCCGAAGAAGCGCTGCCGCGAGATGAGCCAGTCGCCGTTGAGCCCCTGCACCCAGTTCTCGTAGCGGCTGAGCATGAACTTCGGGTGGAAGCGGATCTGCCGGCCACGGTCCACGAGCGCGGAGTTGAGCTCCTCGTCACGGCCGCCGTTGCGGATGTACCACTGTCGCGACGACACGATCTCCAGCGGCTTCTCGCCGCGCTCGTAGAAATTGGCCTTGCGCTGGGTGGGTGTCGGGGTGCCGTCCAGGTCACCGGAGTCCCGCAGCCCGGCCACGATCGCCTCGCGGGCGCCGTAGGCCGTGGCGCCGGCGACCTTCGCGGCATACAGCTGCGCGCCGGCGCCGTCGAGCCACTGCGGCGTCTCCTGCTGCATCCGCCCGGACCGGGTGATGATCGAGCGGTTGGGCAGCTGTAGCTCGCGCCACCAGATGACGTCGGTGAGGTCGCCGAAGGTGCAGCACATGGCGATCCCGGCGCCCTTGTCCGGTTCGGCGGCCCAGTGCGCCAGCACCGGCACCTCGACGCCGAAGAGCGGGGTGCACACGGTCTGGCCGAACAGCGGCTGATAGCGCTCGTCGTCGGGGTGCGCGATGAGGGCGACACACGCGGGGATGAGTTCCGGGCGAGTGGTCTCGATGTGCACCGGGCCGGCCGGGCCGTGGAAGGCCACCCGGTGGTAGTGGCCCGGGTAGTCGCGCGGCTCGAGCTCGGCCTGGGCCACCGCGGTCTGGAAGGTGACGTCCCACAGCCCGGGTGCGTCGGAGGTGTAGGCCTCGCCGCGGGCCAGGTTGCGCAAGAACGCCTGCTGGGCGGTGGCCCGCGAGTGGTCGTCGATGGTGCGGTAGTTGATCGTCCAGTCCAGCGAGAAACCCATCCGCCGGAACAACGACTCGAAGGCCTGCTCGTCGAGCACGGTGAGTTCGTCGCACAGCTCGATGAAGTTCTGCCGACTGATCGGCACCTGATCGGCGGCCTTGATCGAGGCCACATCCCCGCGGTGCGGCGGCACGAACGCCGGGTCGTGGGGCAGGTGGGCGTCGCCGCGCACGCCGTAGTAGTTCTGCACCCGCTTCTCGGTGGGCAGGCCGTTGTCGTCCCAGCCGATCGGGTAGAAGACCTCCAGGCCGGCCATCCGCTTGTAGCGCGCCATGCAGTCGGTGTGCGTGTAGGAGAACACATGCCCCATGTGCAGCGACCCGGAGGCGGTGGGCGGGGGAGTGTCGATGGAGAAGATCTGCGTCCGCGGCAGCCCCAGGGCCCGGTCGCGGTCGAAACGATAGGTGCCCTCGGCCTCCCATACCGGCCCCCATTTCTCCTCGAGGCCGTCGACCGTGGGCCGGTCGGGGATCGAGGTCGGGCGGATGGGTGCGCTGGTCATGGGGGGAATCCTCCCATCTCCGGGCCGCCCGGCTCGCCCGGGTTTCGTCGTGGTGTATGCCGCGCCGCGGCCTTCGGGGCAACATCGCGCAAAGCTCGGACGAACATGTGACCGGGCCCACTGGTGGCGCACGTCGCACGCTCGGGGTGCGGCCGATCCGGGAGGTTACCTTGGAGTAACCGCGGGAGTTCTGTCTGGGAGGTCAGGGTGAGCACGATGACCGTATTGCCGCCACCGGCGGCGCGGCTGGTGCCGCCGGTCCCGTCCTGCCTGCCGGCGACCATCCGTGACACGACCGGCACCGACGTGCTCATCCGCGAGGTCCGCCGCGAGGACACCCCGGCGATCCGCGACCTGCACGCGCGCTGCTCGGAGACGACGCTGCGCCGCCGCTACTTCGGTATCTCCCCCCAGGTCGACAACCTGCTCAGCTGGGTCTTCGACCCCGAGCAGGGCCACTGCCTCGCCGCGTTCGTCGACGGCCGCCTCGTCGGTCTCGGGCACCTCATGGCCCCCGACTGGACCGGCGCTGCGGAGATCGCCGTCATGGTCGACGACGCCCTCCA
>RRZU013288308.1_pt1 | contig 86694 bp, 80 predicted proteins | sample 2165561 | NCBI WGS metagenome assembly RRZU01 (sample SAMN10456909, study PRJNA506462) | wastewater metagenome | isolation source: wastewater sludge | place: USA: Moscow, Idaho
CCTCGTCGAGCGGTGCTTCAACAAGCTCAAGAACGCACGAAGGGTCGCAACCCGCTACGACAAGACCGCCCAGAGCTTCCTCGGCTTCATCGACATCACCTCGATCCGTCTATGGATACGCCATTTGTCAACATGACCTAGTAACTTCGGAGCGGAATGGACATTTGCGACCAAGCGTGACACTAAAGGAAGGTGAGACTTTAGTGCGTGGACAGGCGGATAGTCATGCAGAGGCAGATATAGTTGAATATGCATTAAGAGCTGGGCTTGGAGTTATGGATATCGGAGCTGCTAGGCCGGTGCGTGCTGGATGTCAGAGTATCATAGGTGCCGACACAAATATATCAACCGGTATACGATGAATACACCAATGAATAGACTTGAAGTTATTGACCCTTCTCTGAACAGTAGGATTAAGTCATCAAGCACAAACATAGCGGTGGAAATGGTTTCCAATATCATTTCTTCCTCCATCCGAGAGGCTCGCATAGATTCTATTAACATAATTATTAGCTATGGTATGACTATAGAAGATGGTCCGCCTTTTATTATGGGGTGCTCACAGCACATGGTAGACGATCTTGACAGGAAGTATTTTGATTTTAGAGATTCTGGCAATTCTGATCAAGCCAGTGCATACTTTATCGCTGCCAGACTAGTCTCGTCATGCGTCTTTTTAACCAATTTCAAATCATCAGACGATCTGTGTGAAGCCACATATGAAGCCATCGCTGCAAAAGAATAGAGACACAAATCAAAGATCGTAGTCCACCCCCACCTCCGCCTCACGTTCCTGCTCCAGTTCTTTGGCGCGCAGGCGCTTGGCTTTTTGGACAACATGTTCCTTCTCAACCCTCGGCCCTACCGGATGGCGAGCAAGCAGGCGGCGATTTCGTCGTGGTTTGGGGATTTCGACCCCGCGCAGAGATGGTTGGCAAACCAGATTCTAAGAGAGGTAAGAACGGAAATCGCAGAGGTGGGCCGAATAGATCAATGCGGCACAAGATACACGGTCGAAGCCCCTGTGCGTGGACCTTCAGGAAAGGGCACCGTAGTCACTGGCTGGTCTAGCGACTGTATTTGTAAAATGAGTAATGTTGAGATAAATGATGTCGTGGAAATTGTCGAATCCGATGGCGTCAATGAGGCGAAGAGAGATCTCGTTGGGGCAGTTCTGCTCACTGGACAGATTCTCTTGAACTTGAATGGGTCAAGTGATGAACGTTACCAAGCTTGAAACCATGGACATGGTAGACAGAGCAATTGAAACTATCAACGGTAGAGGCGCAAGCGCTTTTCTTTTTGCGTTCTCCGTAACTATACTTGAAAAAGTTTCTCCAGATATTTTCAAAAAGTACTATAACATAGGCTGCAGTGATTTTTCCTCTATACAGGAGGGGCTCAAAAGAATTCCACCAGAGTTGGCGTTTCCAAATTCAGAGAGGCCCGCTGGACTGGTTCGCGATTTGATTGGTGATATATATCAGGCAATTAACGGAAATGAAAATGCCGACGATATTGCCGAATTGATGGCATGGATTGGAGCGGCGATGGAGCGAGAGGGCTATAGCTCGCAAGTCATTCATGATGTTTTTTTAGATGCCATCACGCGTGGATTGGAGTGTGCCATGAAACTGTCATGAACTGGAGGAACTCCAGTCCTCACAACTCCCACCCCAAGTCGCTGTCGCGCTGCCTTTCCAGCTCAGGCCGCCGTTTCCGATCTTCGTCTAGTTTATATTGTTTTGCCCTCCCCTGGCTTCGCGATTTGCCGAGGTCGATGTGGCGCGCTATCTTGCGGTGGAGATCGGGATTAATGAACATGCAGCGGCCACTCGGCCCCGGACATGGCGGTTCCGATATGCGCCACCTTTCCCGACTGCTAAAACAACTCGGAACAACAGCCTCAGCGGCGCGACACAGCCGGAAGCCTTTTTTCCCGGCGAATGACTGATCTGCCGCGCCCCTTTTTCTTCTGCCAGACCGGGCGGCTTCAGCCGCGTCGCGCGCGGCGCCAATAGTCCAGTACGACGACCAGGATGATGACCGCCCCTTGCGCGATGCGCTGCCAGAACGGGCTGACGTCAAGCAGGTTCAGGCCGTTGCCCAGCACCCCGATGATCAGCGCGCCGACGACCGAACCGAAGACGCCGCCCTGGCCGCCGAAAAGATGCGTGCCCCCGATCACGACCGAGGCGATGGCGCGCAACTCGTCGCCGTCGCCCATCAGTGCGTTGGCCGAACCAAGGCGGCCGACCAGAAGGATGCCGCCGATCGCGGCCATCAGGCCCGACACGGCATAGACGCCGATCTTGGTACCGCCGACGCTGATCCCCGAGATCCGCGCGGCCTCACGATTGCCACCGACCGCAAAGACGGCGCGTCCGAACGCGGTATAGCGCAGCACCCACCACGCGATCAGGGCGACGATGGTGGTGATGAGGACGCTGATCGGCACGCCAAGGATGCTGCCCGTTCCGGCCTCGATCAGGAAGGGCGCGACAGGTGCGCCGCCCTCGGCGGACTGGAAGGACGGAACCGGCAGGCCGTTGGTGACCAGTAGCGCTGCGCCGCGATAGATCGTCAGCGTGCCCAGCGTGGCGATGAAGTCGGGGATGCCGAAGGTCGCGATCAGCCAGCCATTGAAAGCACCGCAGAGCGTTCCGACCGCCAGGCCGATGGCGATGGCCAGCACCGGGTTCATCGGGCCGATCTGCACCCCGGCCAGGGCAAGCGGCTGCGTCATCAGGACGGTCGTCACCGAGGCCGCAAGCGCGGCCACCGCCGCAACCGACAGGTCGATGCCGCCGGTCAGGATCACATAGGTCTGCCCGATGGCCAGCAGCGCCACGAACGCCACCTGCCGGCTGACATTGGTCAGGTTGTCGGCGGTGGCGAAATAGGGCGACAGCACCGACAGGATCAGGCACAGCGCCACGAGCGCGATCAGCGGCCCGCTTTTGCCGGCCAGTCGCCGCAATTGTGCGCCGGTGCCGGTCTCGGCTGCGAATCTTGCATTGGAATTGTCAGTCATGCCCCGTTCCCGTTCTGCGCGCGGTCTGTCCGCCGCCGTTGATTTCAGCCTGCCGCCTCAAGCAGCCGTGCCTGTGTGCAATCGGCGCGGCCAAGCTCTGCCGCGATCCTGCCCTTGCGCAGAACCAGCGTCCGGTCGGCCATGCCCTCGATTTCTGCCGGCTCGGACGAGATCATCAGGATCGCCGCCCCCGCCCGCGCCATGTCGCCCATCAGGGCGAAGACCTCGGCCTTGGCGCCGACGTCGATGCCGCGCGCCGGTTCGTCGAAAATGACGATCCGCGATCCGCTGGACATCCAGCGTGCCAGCACCACCTTTTGTTGATTGCCGCCGCTGAAGAACATCACCTCGCGGTCGGGCAGGGGTGGCTCGATCCTGAGCGAGTTGACATAGCGGCGTGCCTCGGCCCCCTCGCGGTCCTGGTCGAGCAGCATCAGCGGCGAGCGCCCGGCAAGCCAAGGCAGCGAGATGTTTGGCCCGGCCGAGAATTTCGGCACAAGGCTTGCCCTGCGGTCGCGCGAGATCAGGCCAAGCCCGGCCGCGATGGCATCGGCGGGTGAGCGGAACTTGCGCGGAACGCCGTCAACCGCGATGGAACCCGCAGCAAGCGGATCAAGGCCGAAAAGCGCGCGGGCAAGTTCGGCCTGCCCGGCCCCCATCAGGCCAAAGACCCCCAGGATTTCGCCCTTGCGCAGATCAAGGCTGACATCCAGCAGGCGCGTCCCCGAGCGCAGCCCCTTCGCGCTTAGCGCGACGGCGCCGGGCTCGGGCACCTGGCCCTTGGGGAACAGGTTGCCGACATTGCGTCCGACCATCAGCTCGGCCAGCTCGCGTTCGGTTCGCCCTTCGGCTGTCAGATGCGCCGCGACACGGCCATCGCGCAGGACAGTGACCCTGTCGCCGATCAGCGGCACCTCGGCCAGATGATGCGAGATATAGATGATGCCGACGCCCTGCGCCTTCAGCGCGGCGATAAGGCGGAAAAGATGCCCGCGCTCGCTGTCCGACAGGGCCGAGGTCGGTTCGTCGAACAGGATGATCCGCGGATCGCGGGCCAGCGCCTTGGCAATCTCGACGATCTGCTGGCCGGCAACCTCAAGCGTGCCGACCGGTCGGCGCGGATCAAGGGAAACGCCAAGCCGGCCAAGCGTGTCGCTGGCGATCCGTTCGGCCTTGGGCCAGTCGATCATGCCGCCCGCCCGGCGCGGCATACGGCCAAGAAGGATGTTTTCCGCAATCGACAGGCTGGGGACCAGGCAAAGTTCCTGATGCACCAGCGCGATGCCGTTCGCGGCCGCCACCTCGGGCGTCACCGTGGCGATGGTCTGGCCCTGAATGGCCAGCGTGCCGCCGTCATGGCTTTGAATACCTCCAAGAATTTTCATCAGCGTCGATTTTCCGGCGCCGTTCTGCCCCAGAAGGACATGAACCTCGCCCGGCAAAAGCGTGAAGTCGATGCCGTCAAGCGCACGCACGCTGGGGAAGGTCTTGACGATGCCTTTCAGGTCAAGAAGCGGGGTCATGGTCATTCCTGAGGTTTAATGACAGGGGCGGCCTTGTCCGGGCCGCCCCTGCCCGCCCGAGGGAGGAGGGGCGGGGTCGCCAAGGATCAGCCGCGCGGTTTGCAGGTCGCGGCGATCTGCTTCCAGTCGATGGCGGGAAGCGTGGGGTTCGGATAAAATTCGCGCGCATTGGCCTGATAGGCAGTGCGCGGGCGGATATCGAAGGTCTTGGGCACCTCCTGACCGCAGGCCAGCATCACGCCGAATTTTGCGCCAAACCAGCCCCAGTCGGCAAAGCCATGCGTGGTTTCGGCGATCAGCTTGCCTTCGGCGATGCGGTCGGTGGATTCGGGCGTCACGTCATTGGTAAAGACCGCAACCGTCTTGTCGCCAGTGGTCGGACCCATTTCGGCCGTCTCAAGCCGCCCGGCGCCGGCAAGCGCCTGAATGGCGCCAAGGCCCATTTCGTTCGCGGCCGCCCAGATGAAATCAAGCCCGTCGGGATTCGACTGCATGATATCCTCGGTGCATTTCACGCCCTTTTCGCGGTTCCAGTCGGCGGCGCAGGTATTGCCCGCCAGCGTGATGCCGGGATAATCCTTCAGCACCTCGTTGAAGCCCTTGACCCGCGCGGTCGAGAAGAAGCCGCCGGCGATCCCCTCGATGATGGCGCCCCTGGCCTTGATCGCGGCCTTCTGCTCGGCCGTCAGGCCGCCGTAAAGCTTTTGCCAGAATTCGAGGTCGAGATACTGGCCCGGCTCGACCTTGACCTTTTCGCCCGTGCCAAGGACGCCGGGGCCGCCGAAATAGTCAAGCATGGCATAGGCCGAAACCTCGGCGCCCTGGGTGTTGTCAAAGCCGATGTAAGAGGAGACGTCGACATCCGGGATCGGCTCCAGCAGGTTGACGACGATGACGGGGATGCCGGCCTCGTTCGCGCGTTTCAGCACCGGCTTGACGATTTCGACTTCGGTCGGGCTGATGGCGATGACATCGACCTTGCGGCTGATCAGATCCTCGACGATGCCGACCTGATCGGCAAAGGCGGTATGCGTGGCGGGCGCGCGTGTCAGAAGCTCGACATTGATGCCGGCGGATTTGGCGTCCTTGGCGGCGGCCTCGAAATAGCTGGTCGCGGTGGCGAAGACGCCGGTCACATCGGGGGGTGCCCATCCGATGGTGACGGTCCGTTCCTCGGCCAGACCGGGGCTGGCGAATGACAAGCCGAGGGCAAGCGCGCCGACGCTGCGGCGCGCGAATTTGCAGTCAAGCATCTGATCCTCCCTGAAGCGGCCAGTATCGTCAGGGCCGCATTGTCGTAGTATTACTCCGTATTTTTCGGAGTCAATGAAATTTTCATCGCAAAACACCAAAAATCAGTTTTGCAATACTACCTGTTTTCTGGATTGCCGCCCAACGGCTTATGCGCGCAAAACCGATGGCTGACCGCCGTTGTCCGGGCAGCCCATCTTGACGATCATCTTCGGCGCAATCGCTGCGACGACGGCGCCGAACCCCCGTGACGACTGCCGGTCAGTAATTCCCGGTCGATCGCAATGTGGCGAGGCGGCTTTTCATCTCGGCGATCCGTTCGTGATGCGCCTCGTCGCGGCGCAGGCTGACCATGACCGACAGGATGTCGATGACGACAAGCTGCGTCAGGCGCGAGACGGTCGGCGTGAACAGGTCGGTATTCTCCAGCGTCTCGATCACCAGCCGCACGGTCGCGTGGCGCAACAGCGGGCCGTCCGCGCCGGTGATGGCGATGACCTCGGCGCCCTTTTCGCGCGCGACCTTGCAGGCATTGATGACTTCGCGGGTCTGGCCGGTGTTCGAGATGGCCACGACGACATCGCCCGGCTTCATCATCTCGGCGGTCATGAACATCTGGTGGCTGTCGACCGGCGCGCCGCAGGGCACCCCGAACAGCGGGAATTTCTGCTGGGCGTCGATGGCGACGATGCCGGATGCGCCAAAGCCGAAAAACTCGATCCGCCGCGCGGCCACCAGCACATCGACCGCCTGCGCCACCTGCGCCGGGTCAAGGTGGCTGCGCGCCCAGTTCAGGTTCGACAGGTTGAAATCGAAAATCTTGGTGATAACCGTTTCAAGGTCGTCCGCGTCCGAGATCGCCGTATGCGAGGTCGTGCGCGCAAACGCCAGCGAGCGCGCCAGCTTGACGCGCATCCCGCGAAAGCCGTCGCAGCCGATGGCGGTGCAAAAGCGGATGACCGTCGGTTCGCTGACGCCGGCGGCACGGGCCAGTGCGGCAAGCGTCATGTCCACCACCTCGGCGGGGCGCTCCAGAACGACCTCGGCAACGCGGCGGTCGGATTTGCGCAGCGAATCCTGCGCACGGGCAATCACCTCCAGCAGATTGTCGCCTGTCTCGGCCGTCTCGATGACCATGTTTCGCCCCTGTTCAGGGAATGACGTGCAGCGTCTCGCCCGCAATCGGACGTAAAATCCGCGTCTGCCCCTGTGACCTTTCATTCGCCGCCCGGTCAATCAGCGCCGGGTCTGCCGTGTTGAAGGCGAACATACCGAAGTGATGCGGGATGAGGTAGGGCAAACTTGACGCCAGCGCCAAAGCCTCATCCAGCGTGAAATTGCCCGGGATGCCGGCGCCAAGCCGCGCGCTGTCGCGCCCGTTCACCGGCAAAAGCGCGATCTGCGGGGCAAATGCGGCGATCAGGTTTTCCAGCCCGGCAAAGGGGATGCAATCGCCCGAATGATAGATGCGCAGGTCGCCCGCGCGGATGCCGTAGCCCAGGAACGGGTGCCGTCCCTGCGCGTCCAGATCGAAGCCTTCATGCGCCGCAGGAAAGACCGCCAGTTCAAGGCCGGGCAGGGGGTGCAGCCTGTCGCCCGCGTCGGCAAGGACAAGATTTGCCGCGGCCCCGATCCGTTCGCGGGCCTGATCCTCGCGCGCGGCGGGCACGACGAAGGGCAGGTCGGGAAAGCGCCGATGCAAAGGCCCCAGCGTCATCGGGTCCATGTGGTCGGTATGGGCGTGGGTGACCAGCACCAGATCGGGGCGGGGCAGATCCTCGACCCCGATCGGCGCTGGCATCATCCGTTTGTGGTCATTCGGCTTGCCGGCATATTTGATCGCAAGGCTGTCCGACAGATAGGGGTCGATCAGCAGGCGATGCGCGCCGGTCTCGATCCAGAACCCGGCCTGACCCAGCCAGAACAGCCCCGGCTGGCCGGGCGCGGGAAAGCCGGGGCGCCGCTCAATCCGCATGGACCGCCAGCGCCCGCAGCAGGTTTGCGACCGCATGGGTCGTCGCGCGTTCGACCGATTCGGCGGTGAAGCCGCCAATATGGCTGGTCAGGATCACCCGCGGATGGGCAAGCAGCGGCGAGGGTTCGGGCGGCTCGGTCTCGAACACATCGGTGGCATAGGTGCCGACCTGCCCCTGATCCAGCGCGGCCAGCAGCGCATCGGCATCGACAAGACCCGCCCGCGCCGTATTGACCAGAACCGCCCCGGGCGCGAGGCGCGCGAGGAGATCCGCCCCGATCAGCGGCTTGCCATCGGCGGGCATGGGCGCATGCAGGCTGACGACATGCGCGCCCGTCAGCGCGGCCGCCAGATCGGTGCGGCTGAAATTCGGGTCCGTCACGCGGTCCGGGGCCGCATAGGGGTCATAACCCTGCACCGTTGCGCCAAGCGCCAGACAGAATTGCGCGAAACTTGCCCCGATGGCACCCAGCCCCACGACACCGATGCGGGCGCCGGCCATCTCGCGCCCGATCCGGCGCGGCCAGTCGCCGTGCTTCATGCCTTCATGCGTCGGCACCACGTCGCGCAGGCCGGCAAGCGCAAGGGTCAGCGCAAGTTCGGCGACCCCGCGCGCATTCGCGCCCTCGGCCTTGGCGACGGCGATGCCCCGCTGTTCCAGCAGCGCCAGCGGCAGGTTGTCGATGCCGGTGCCGTTGCGGCTGATGACGCGAAGCCGGTCGGCGGCGCCGATGGCCGCCTCGGACACCTTCTCGACCCCGGCCAGCCAACCGACCACGCCCGGCAGTGCGGCGACAAGCTGCGCCTCGGTCGGGGTTGCGCCGGGGGCGGGAAATTCCAGTTTGAACCCGGCCGCGACCAGCGGCGCCAGCGCCGGATGGCCGCCCTTTGACAGCGACCGGGGTGTGATCAGGATGCGCCCCCTCATCTGCCCGATACCCTCGCGGCAATGGCGGCGATTTCGTCGAATTGGGGGCCGCTGGTCGGAATTTCCACGTCAAAGACCTCGGCGATCACCTGTGTCCAGCCGTGGATGAAATAGGTCCAGCCGTCCTCGATCTGAAGCTGGCGTGCCTGTTCCTGCGCGCGTGCCTGATCCAGGAAGATCAGATCGCCGCGGTAGTTCAGCTCCCACACGATGCCCTTTTCGGGGAACTGCCCGGCAAAGGTCAGCGGCGAGCCGGGCGCGTCCTTGCCCAGCCCCGTGGCATTGATGACCAGTGCGCCGGGGCTTAGCCGTGCCATCACCGCATCATTGTCCGCGGCCTGCGGGGCCAGCACATATTCGCAGGGGATGCCGCTGTTCAGCTCTTCATGGATTTCGCGGATATGGTCCAGCCGGGCCGGGCTGCGGTTCGAGACGATGATCCGCGACGGCCGGTTGGCGCCGCGCGCCTTTTGCATCAGGTGCCAGGTCAGCGCGATGGTCGAGCCGCCCGCGCCCATCGAAAACACCTCGGCGCCGGTTCTGGCGAAATGCTCATGCGGCAGGAAGCCATCGAGCGCCAGGCCTGACGAGATCGGGTCCTTCGCATGGCAGATCAGCTTGCCGTTCCGCTTGGACAGGCACGAGGTTTCGGCCATCAGCCGCGCGTGCGGGTCGATGACGTCGAACATGTCCTTGGCAGCGGCGTAAAGATCAAGCTTGTGGGTGGTGACCAGCGCGCCCAGCGACAGCGGGTCGTTCTTGATGAACTCGACCACGGCGCGATAGCGTTCGGGCGTATCATGCGGCACAAGGTCGATGCCCTTGATCTGAACATCGCCAAGGCCAAGGTATTTCGCCCATTCCGGGAAAACCCGCATGATGGACGAGCTGCCGGTGGTCACGCCAATGAAATAGAAGGTGGGTTTGGTCGCGGGCGAATAGCTCATTTTGCGGCCCTGAGTTCGGCGACGCGCTTGACGGCGGCGCGGGCGTTTTCGGTGATCTTCGCCCAGTTGCCGGCGGCGATATCGGCGCGGGTGGCGATCCAGGTGCCGCCGACCGCGCGCACCTCGGGCAGGGCCAGCCAGTCGCCAAGATTGTCCAGCGTCACGCCCCCCGTGGGGTTGAAGCCGATGCCGGTATGGGCATAGGGCGCGGCGATATTCTTCAGCATGTTCGGGCCGCCCGCCGGCATGGCGGGGAAGAACTTGACCATCTGGCAACCCGCCTTCAGCGCCGCTTGCAGGTCGGTGGGCGTCATGATGCCGGGCGCGAAGGGCAGGCCCTTTTTCGCCGCATGGGCCAGCACATCCGCGTCAAGGCCCGGCGACAGGGCGAATTGCGCGCCAGCCGCCTGCGCCTGATCGACCTGTTCGTTGGTCAGGACCGTTCCCGCGCCGACCAGCATCTCGGGGCGGGCCTTGGCCATGGCGGCGATCGTCTCGCGCGCGGCGGCGGTGCGGAAGGTGATCTCGGCCACCGGCAGGCCGCCGGCGATCAGCGCATCGGCCAGGGGCAGGGCGGCGGCCGCATCGTCCAGCGCGATGACCGGCACGACACCATATTGCGAAAGCTTCGTGAAGATCGACATGTCTGTTCCCTTTCAGTCTCTGGTGGCCAGCACGGCGGCAACCTGGTCGGCGCTGCGGGGCCGATAATCGGCGTTGTCCACCGCCTTCCAGCCGGCGCCGTCGGTGACGATGCGCCTGGCCATGCCGCCCGAGCGCGCGATGATCTCGTAATCCTGCCCGGAATCGGCGGGGTAGCAGAAGCTCATCACCAAGGGCTCGGTCCCGGTGTTGACCGAGCGGTGGATCCACATCGGCGGCACATAGACCATGACGCGCGGCGCGATTTCCAGAATCTGCGTTTCGCCATCGGGGCTTTCCATCAGCATCAGGCCGGTGCCGCTTTCGCCGTAATAGGTCTCGGGGCGGTTGGCGCGGGCGTGGATATGGCCACGCGTGACGTAATATTCGTCGCCGATCCGGCCCGGTTCCATGAAGGTGGTGCCAAAGATCAGGTCGCCATGGGCGGCGGCGGGCCGGGTCTCATGGACGTAATAGACGACCCTGTCGCCGTCCTTTTCCACCGCGGCGGCAAAGGCGGTCTGGTCGGCATAGATCCCGGACAGATCGCGCAGCCGCTTTTCATAGCGGCCGGTCGCCCCGCCCATCGTTCCCGTCGCCGGATCAATCTTGTGCGCTGTCGGAAGCTTGTACATGGTCGTCTCCGTATCATTGTAGTTAAACTACTGATATGCTCGGTTTCGCGCAACTGAAATTCTGTCGTCAGAGGCTGGCTGCGCAAAAATCTCTGCCGCTATGGTGGCATGGATGGCCGCAAATGGTCGCGCGGGCGCCCAGTCCCTGACGGGGGCAAGGCGCGGCCTTCCGGCGATTCCCGGTCGTGGCCTCGCGCGAAAATACCACGCATCAATTTGAAAACAAACAGCATATATCAACGATGCGTTGCCGCCACGCCGGCGCCGGCGGCAGCGCCTGCTGCGGTGCCGGCACAGGGCGGCGGCGATCTTTCGGCGCCCTGTCATCGCTTTGGCCGTCAGGCGGCCGGCGATCAGCGCCAGACCGCCTTTTGCAAATTGTTGTAATTTTCCTTCATTTTTCTTGATCTTTGGCTGGCGCTGATGCAGCGTCGGCGCGGCGCTTTCTGCAAGCATGCCGACCATATTCACATCTAGCAAGGAAGCTTGATTCCGATGCGCGATCTTTATCTGACCTTCGATGTCGGGACGGGCGGCCTGCGTGCGGCGCTTGTGGACCGGGCGGGCAGGATTCTTGCCTTTACCCATGCCGAGCATGAGCAGATCGTCCCGCAATACGGCTGGTCGGAACAGCGCCCGGCCGACTGGTGGAATGGAACCGTTGCCACGATCCGGGCGATTCTGGGCAAGGTGCCCGGCGCCGCCGACCGCATCGCGGCGATCTGCGGCTGTGGCCAGATGCATGGCGCGGTGCTGGTGGATGCGGCGGGAAACCCGACGCGCGAGGCGGCGCTTTTGTGGAACGACAAGCGGACGGTGCCGCAGGTCTCGGCCTTTTCCGACCGCGTCGCGCCGGAGCGCTATTTTTCCACCACCGCCAATCTTCCGGCGCCAGCCTGGCCGGCCTTCAAGCTGTTGTGGCTGATGGAACATGCGCCCGAGGCGGTCGCACGGGCGACGACGCTGCTGATGCCCAAGGACTGGATCAACCTGTGCCTGACGGGCGAGCGCGCGCAGGATGTCACCGAGGCCTCGCTGTCCTTTCTGATGGATATTCAGACGCGGGACTGGTCCGACAGGATGATCGAACTGACCGGCGTTCCGCGCCGCCTGTTGCCGCCCTTGCGCGAACCCGGCGAGGTGCTGGGCGGCCTGACCGCGCAGGCCGCGGCCCTGCTGGGGCTGGCGCCGGGCATTCCCGTTCTGGTCGGCTGCGGCGATTACCCGATGGCGCTTCTGGGGTCGGGCGCGCGCAGCGCCGGCATGGGGTCGGATGTGACCGGCACCTCGACCATCATCACGCTGTTGCATGATCGCCCGGTGCTTGATCCGTCGGTGTCCAACGTGATCAGCGGCTCGGGCGTCTGGGGGGCGATGACGCTTCTGGATGCGGGCGGCGATGCGGTCCGCTGGGCGCGGCGCGCATTCCACGAAAATCAGCGCAGCTATGCCGAAGTGGCCGAGGACGCCGCCCGGGCCGAGGCGGGGGCAAAGGGGCTGTTCTTTCTGCCCTATCTCAGCGGCGAGCGTTTCGGCGACCACAAGAATTCGCGCGCGCAGTTCTTTGGGCTGACCGCGACGCATGGCCTGCCGGAACTGCATCGCGCCGTGCTGGAGGGGGTGGCCTTTTCGGTCCGGCTTCAGCTTGACGCGCTGCAAGCCGGGCATGGGCGCCCCGAGGTGATCGTCGCGGCAAGCGGCGGCGCCAAGTCCGCGCTGTGGTTGCAGATCAAGGCCAGCATGTATGGCGTTCCCTATGTCGTGCCCGAGGAACTGGAATGCGGCATCGTCGGCGCGGCCATGCTGGCGGCGGTTGCGGCTGGCGATATCGCCGACCTCAACGATGCGACAGCACGCATGGTGCGTTATGGCGCCGAGGTGCTGCCGGACCCGGCTGCGGCCGAACGCTATGACCGGATGATGCCGATCTATGCCCGGCTGTATCGGGCTGCGCAGGGCTTTTACGACGATCTGGATCGCCTCTGATGGTCAGGGCGGTTCTGTGGGATATGGATGGCACGCTTCTGGATAGCGAGCCCGCACATGCGGCGTCGTTTGCCGATGCCCTTGCCGAGCTGGGCCTGTCGGTGCCTCCGGGGTTTCACGATGGCCTTCTTGGTCTTGGCGTCGATCATGTCTATGCCGCATTGGTGGCGACCACCGGCGCCACCCTGTCGATCGATGAATGGCAGGCGTTGAAATGGCGTCACTTCCAGCGCCGGTCGGATGTGGTGACGGTCCGGGGCGAAGTTGCCGCGCAGGCGCGCGAACTGGCGGCGCAGGGTGTGCGCATGGCGGTCGTCTCGAACTCGACCGCGGCCGAGGTGGCGCTTTGCCTGTCGGCGACGGGGCTTGCGCCGCTGTTCGGGGTCACGGTCAGCCGCGCGGATGTCGAACGCGGCAAGCCTGCGCCGGACAGCTATCTTCTGGCGGCTGCACGGCTTGCCGCCCAGCCTGCCGATTGTCTGGTGGTCGAGGATAGCCCGGTCGGTGCGAAGGCCGGGCTTTCTGCCGGGATGGCGGTGATTTATCATCCCCAGCATCCGGCTGCGCCAGATCGGGTGCCGGCAGGCGCGCGTTATGTTGCGCCCACCGCGCCGCTGGCGCCGCATTTGCAATCATTCCTGACCAGGGAGGCCATGCCTTGACACCCGTTCTGTCGCTTGCCGACCCCGCCGCGGGCGCGGCGTTCCTGTGCCGGTATCTGGGCTTCGTTCCCGATCCGGCCGATCCGCATCTGCTGGTCCGCGAGGGGCAGCGGCTTCATCTGGCCGCCATCGGCCAGCCGCCGCGCGGTCTTGTTGCGCTGCCGTTCGATCACCTGGCGATGCGGGTCGGGGATGCCGACCGTGCCGCCGCCGAGGGGCTGGCGCGCGGGGCGGAGTTCCACCCCGGCTTCACACCGGACGGCCCCTGCGAGATCGCCGAATTCGGTCCCGGCGGCGTGCGCTACATCTTTTTCCGCGGGCCAGAGGGCTGGCCGTTTGAATTTGTCGCCTCGCTCGGGTCGGCCGGGGGCGAGACCAGGGGCCATGCGCATTTCGGTCTGCGCACGGATGACGTCGCCGGGGCGGCGACGCGGCTGAAAGCCATGGGCGCGGCGACCGTGGCCCGGCACCGGCTGGGCGAGGGGCCCGATGCAGTCAATGTCGAGTTCCTTGGCCTTGGCGAAAGCGTGTTCGAGGTTTTCGATGCCGCGCCGGATTCCGCGGTGGCAGGGCCCGGCGGATGGATCGGCTTTCTTTCGTCAGGCGATGGTCGCGCGTAGAAAAAATACTGAAAATCAGGTGTTTTCGTAACTGCGTCCAAGAAGATGCGCCAATTTTAATGCGAATCTGTAGTTTCGCACATTGACTTTGGCCAGAAACGTAGCAAACCTACGGAATATCGGGGTAGCGAGTCCTCGATCTGAGCATTTGGGAGGATACAGGTATGAAAACTACCCTGATGGCTGCCGTCTCGGCAGCTTCTGTTCTTGCATTGTCGTCGGCCGCCTTTGCCGAATGCAAGATCGGCATCTCGATGAAGACGCTTGATGCGCCTTATTTCGCGGCGCAGGAAGTGGCGGCCAAGGCCCATGCCGAAAAGCTGGGCTGCACCGTGATTTCGGCCGATGCCGGCAACGACCTGAACAAGCAGATCGCCGATGTCGAGGACATGGTGGCGCAGGGCGTGCAGGCGCTGATCGTCAACCCGCGCGACAGTCAGGGTCTTGTGCCGGCCGTCAACGCCGCCTCGGATGCGGGCGTCAAGGTGGTCGTCATCGATTCGACCATCGACCCCTCGGCAAGGTTCGTCACGCTGGTGCAGTCGTCGAACACGGCGAATGGCATGCTGGTCGGGCGCTGGCTGGCGGACCAGACCAAGGGCAAGGATCTGAAGATCGCGCTGCTGTCCGGCGATCAGGGCAATGAGGTCGGGCAGGAGCGCCGTCTTGGCGTGCTGGCCGGATTGCTTGAGGGGCAGCTTGTCAATTCGGGCACCGCGGGCTTCAAGATCGTCGGTCAGGGCTGGGGCCTTTGGGGCAACGAAGGCGGCCTGAAGGCGATGGAGGACATCCTGACCGCCAATCCCGATGTGAACGTGGTGCTGGGCGAAAACGACTCGATGCTGCTGGGTGCGCGCAATGCGCTGATCGCGGCGGGCAAGGACAAGGACGTGCTGCTTGTCGCCGCCGCCGACGGCCAGAAAGAGGCGCTTGAGCTGATCAAGGAAGGGTCCTACGGCGCGACCGGGCTGAACAATCCGGCCAACGTCGCGGCCAAGGGCGTCGAGATCGCCAAGGAGGCAATCGACGGCACGCTGCCGGCCGACATGTCGAAAGTCACCTACACGGAACCGGCGGTCATCACCAAAGAGAACGTGGACCAGTATTACAAGGCCGACGCCGTCTTCTGATGCGTCCACGGCCGGAGGGCTCGCCCTCTGGCCATCCGCCGAGTTGGGGGGAACATGTCCGAAATCGTCAAGCTGACCGGGATTCACAAGTCATTCGGGGGTGTCCACGCCCTGCGCGGCGTCGATTTCGACCTGCGCCCCGGCGAGGTTCACGCGCTTCTGGGCGAGAATGGCGCCGGGAAATCGACGCTGATGCGCGTTCTGGGCGGCGAATATCGCCCGACCGGCGGCGAAATCGTGCTGGATGGCACGCCGACCGAATTGAGCAGCCCCCATGACGCCAAAACCCGGGGCATCACTGTCATTCACCAGGAAATGGCGCTGGCGGGCGACCTGACCGTGGCCGAGAACATCTTTCTGGGCGAACTTCCGGGCATCATCGGCTGGCGCGGCCTTTACGCCCGCGCTGCCACGCTGATCGCCGAACTGGGCTTTGCCATCCGCCCCGATGCGCTGGTCGGCGGCCTGTCGGTCGCGCATCAGCAGGTGGTCGAGATCGCCAAGGCCCTGTCGCAGAATGCCCGCGTCATGGTCTTTGACGAACCGACCGCCGTTCTGTCGGTGCAGGATGCCGAGCGGCTGTTGTCGATCATCGATGCGCTGCGCCGCAAGGGCGTTGCGATCATCTATATCTCGCATCGTCTGGACGAGGTCATGCGGATCGCCGACCGCATGACCGTCCTCAAGGACGGGCAAAGCGTCGCGACGGTGTCGCGCGACGATGTCTCTATCGACGAGCTGATCCGCCTGATGGTCGGCCGTCCGCTTTCGGCGCTGTTTGGCGAGGACGTGCCCCGGACCCTCGGCGACGAGGTGCTGCGCGTCGAAGGGCTGTGCCGGGGTCGGGCCGTCCGCAATGCCAGCCTGACCGTCCGCGCGGGCGAGATCGTCGGCCTTGGCGGCCTTGTCGGCGCCGGCCGGACGGAACTTGTGCGGCTGATCTTCGGCGCGGACCGTGCGGATGCCGGCACCGTGACGCTGAACGGCAAGCCGCTGAAGCTGCGCTCGCCCGTCGATGGCGTGCGCGCGGGCATCGGCCTTGCGCCCGAAAGCCGCAAGGATCAGGGACTGATCCTGGACAAATCCATCGCCATCAACACCACGATGGCCAGGCTGAAGCCGCTGCTGGCGCCGCTTGGCTTTATCCGGCGTGCGGCCGAGCGCGCCGTGGTGAATGAGCTTGGCGCGCGGTTGCGTCTGAAATCTTCCGGCCCGGATGCGCCGGTATCGTCGCTGTCGGGCGGCAACCAGCAAAAGGTCGTGCTGGCCAAGTGGTTTCATGTCGATGTCGATCTGATGATCTTCGACGAACCGACGCGCGGCGTCGACGTGGGCGCGAAATCCGAAATCTATGCGCTTATCAAGCAGTTCGCCGCGCGCGGCCGCGCCGTCCTTGTCGTCTCGTCCGAGCATCACGAACTGTTCGGCCTGTGCGACCGCGTTCTGGTGATGCGCGAGGGCGCGATCACGGGCGAGCTAATGCCTGATGCCTATTCCGAGGAAAACCTGCTGAAGCTGGCCATGCCCGGCGTCGGCCAAGCCGCATGAGGATGCCATGACCACCGCATCGACCAACCCGCCGAAACCCCGGTTCAACCTTCAGGCCGCGATCCAGAATTTTGGACCGGCGGTGATCCTGTTCGTGCTGCTTGCCATTGCCGCCAGCATGTCGGACGTGTTCCTGACGGAACGGAATCTCATGAACGTGCTGCGGCAGGTCTCGGGGACCGGCCTGATGGCGGTGGGGATGCTGTTCGTCATCCTGACGCGGGGGATCGACCTGTCGGTCGGCTCGGTCTCGGCGCTTGGCAGCGTCGTTTCGGCGCTGTGGGTGCAGCAGATGATGCCGGGCGCGGCGGTCGGGCTGACGATGCTGGTGGGGGCGACGGTCGGGCTTTGCTCGGGCCTTCTGATCGCATTCCTGAAGCTGCCGTCCTTTGTCACCACGCTGGCGGCGATGACGATTGCGCGCGGGGCGGCGCTGATCGCCTCGAACGGACAGCCGATCCGCATGGGCAAGGCAGGCGACACGATCACCTATTTCGGCGCGGGGTCGTTTGCCAGCGTGCCCTTTCCGGTCTGGCTGATGGGAACGGTCTTCGTTCTGGCCGGCGTGGTGCTGACCTTCACCCGCTTTGGCCGGATGGTGAAGGCCATCGGCTCGAACGCCGAGGCGGTGCGCCTGTCCGGCATCCCCGTCGCGCGCTATGAGGTCGCGGTCTATGCGATTTCCGGCGCGCTGGCGGCGCTGGCCGGCGTGGTCTCATCCAGCCGCACGGGGATCGGGTCGGCCACCATCGGCGTCGGCGCCGAGCTTGACGCCATCGCCGCCGTCGTCATCGGCGGCGCCAGCCTGCTGGGCGGACGGGGCGGGGCCATCAACACCTTCATCGGCGTGTTCATCCTGGGCGTCATCGCCAACCTGATGAACCTGGCGCATGTGCCGGGCTATCACCAGCAGGTCTTCATGGGCGCGATCATCATCGGCGCCATGCTGCTGCAATACGGAACCGCGGCCCTGCGCCGCTAAGGGAGAAGTCATGTATCTGGAACGTTTCCGACTGGACGGCCGCCGCGCCCTTGTCACCGGCGCCGCGCGCGGCATCGGCCTGTCCATCGCCGAGGCGCTGGCCGAGGCCGGCGCCCATGTCATCCTGACCGACATGGGCGATGCCGCGACGGGTGCCGCCGCAGCCTTGGCCGACAAGGGCTACAGCGTCGAGGCCGCCGCGCTTGACGTGACCGACCGCCCCGGCGTCGATGCGCTGGCCGCGAAGGTCGAGGGCGACGGCGGGCTGGACATTCTGGTGAACAATGCCGGCATCGCCATTTCCAACCACCCGGCCGAGAAGATGTCGGACGAGGTCTGGAACAAGGTCATCGACGTCAACCTGAACGGCGTCTTCTGGTGCTGCCGGGCCTTTGGCCGGGGCATGCTGGACCGTGGCCGTGGCAGCATCGTCAATGTGGGGTCCATGTCGGCGCTGATCGTCAACCGCCCGCAGGAACAGGCGAATTACAACGCATCAAAGGCGGCGGTGCATCACCTGACGCGCAGCCTTGCCGCCGAATGGGCGCCGCGCGGCGTTCGCGTGAATGCGGTCGCGCCGACCTATATCGAGACCGAGATGAACAAATACGTCTATGACGACCCCGAAATGTATCGCCACTGGATCGGCGGCACGCCGATGGGCCGCATGGGCCGCCCGGACGAGGTTGCCGCAGTCGCGCTGTTTCTTGCCAGCGAGGCGGCAAGCCTGATGACGGGCTCTATCGTTCTGGCCGATGGCGGCTATGTCTGCTGGTAAATTCCGGGGCTTCCGCCCTTAGTCGAAAAGGCCCGCCATCTCTGGCGGGCCTTGTCATGTCAGGCGCGGGTCGCGGCGTGCTGTTCGGGGGTCAGCGCGCCCGTCATCAGCGCCACGGCATCCGGCATCGAACAGGTCGCCGGCGTCACCGTGCAAAGACGCTTGCCCAGCCGGTGGATATGGATGCGGTCGGCGATCTCGAACACATGCGGCATATTGTGCGAGATGAGGACGATCGGCAGCCCCCGCGCCTTCAGATCGGCAATCAGGTCCAGCACGCGGCGCGATTCCTTGACGCCAAGCGCCGCCGTCGGCTCATCCAGGATGATGACCCGCGAGCCGAAGGCCGCCGCCCGTGCGACCGCGATGCCCTGCCGCTGGCCGCCCGAAAGCGTCTCGACCGGCTGGTTGATGTTCTGGATCGTCATCAGCCCCAGTTCGTTCAGCTTCTCGCGCGAAAAGGCGCGCATCCGGCCCCAGTCCAGCATCCGCAGGACCGACCCGGCAAAACCGGGGCGGCGCAGTTCGCGCCCCATGAACATGTTGTCGACGATGGAAAGCGCCGGGGACATGGCCAGCGTCTGGTAGACCGTCTCGATCCCGGCCGTCTGCGCGTCCTTGGTCGAGGTGAAATGCACGGGCTTGTCCTGAAACAGGATCTCGCCCGCATCCGGCCGGATGGCGCCGGACAGCGCCTTGATCAGCGAGGATTTCCCCGCGCCGTTGTCGCCGATGACGGCAAGGATTTCGCCGGGGTAAAGGTCGAAATCCGCGCCGTCCATCGCCACCACGTTGCCGTAGCGCTTAACAAGGCCGCGCGCCTGAAGGATTGGCTTTTTCATGCTGTGACCCTTCTGATCCACTGGTCGATGGCGACGGCGCCGATGATAAGCGCGCCGATCATGAGATAGGTCCATTGCGCATCCGCCCCCAGCAGCCGCAGGCCCAGCGTGAAGACGCCCACGATCAGCGCCCCGAACAGCGTGCCAAGGATGGACCCGCGCCCGCCAAACAGCGAGATGCCGCCGATCACCACGGCGGTGATGCTTTCGATATTCGCCTGCTGCCCCGAATTCGGCGAGACCGAGCCGATGCGCCCGATCAGCACCCAGCCGGCCATGGCGCAGATCAGCCCGGCGATGACATAGACCGAAATCAGCGTCGCCTTGACATTGATGCCCGACAGCTCGGCCGCCTGCGGGTCGTCGCCCACGGCATAGACGTGCCGCCCCCAGGCGGTGTGCCGCAGCACAAAGGCCAGAAACAGCATCAGCGCAATCATGAACAGCGTGCCAAGCGTGAAATCGGCGCCGGCAAAGGTGAACTTGGCCGCGAACAGTTGCAGGATCGGCGCCTGCGCCTCGATATCCTGCGAGCGGATGGTTTCGTTGCGTGAATAAAGAAAGTTCGCGGCCAGCAGGATCTGCCACATGCCCAGCGTCACGATAAAGGGCGGCAGGCGCAGGCGCGCGACCATGACGCCGTTCAGATAGCCGAAGAACGCGCCCGCACCAAGGCCGCACAGGATCGACAGGCCCGGCGGCAGGCCATAGCGAAAGGTGAACTGGCCCATGATGACCGAGCAAAGGACCATGATCGCGCCGACCGAAAGATCGATCCCGGCGGTCAGGACGACAAGGCTTTGCGCCGCGCCCACCACGCCGACGATGGATACCTGTTGCAGGATCAGCGTCAGCGCCAGCGGCGAAAAGAAGCGCGGTCCGGCAAGAATGCCAAAGACGATGACCGAGGCGATCAGGACCAGTAACGGCACCAGCGACGGATTGCTGTGCAGGATGTGCTGCACCCGCTGCAAGGGTGCGCGCGACGGCGCATGCGTAAAGCTGGCCGCGGATGCGGGCTGTTCAGGAGTTGCCATCTATGTGCTCTCGACTCTGGGAACGCGGGGGGTCGAAGGGGCGCGTCGCGCGCCCCTTCCCGAAGTCCGGGGTCAGCCCCAGCAGAGTTCCGCGCCCTTCTTGGAATCGAGCGACTCGAGCCCCTCGACCGGCTTGTCGGTGATCAGCGCGGTGCCGGTGTCGAAGAAGTCCTTGCCGGGGGTCGGCGCCGGTTTCTTGCCGGTCTCGGCAAATTCCTTGATCGCATCCATCCCCAGCGCGGTCATGCGCATCGGGTATTGCTGCGAGGTGGCGCCGATGACGCCTTCGGCCACGTTCTTGACGCCCGGGCAGCCGCCATCGACCGATACCAGCAGCACGTCCTTTTCACGGCCCACGGCCTTCAGCGCCTCATAGGCGCCGGCGGCGGCGGGTTCGTTGATCGTATAGACGACGTTCACCTTGGGATCGATCTGCAGGATCGTCTCCATCGCCTTGCGGCCGCCTTCCTCGGCGCCGTCCGTATAGGCATGGCCGACGATGCGCTTGTCATCCTCGTCGCCGATGACCTTGGGGTTCTTCACGTCGATGCCAAAGCCCTGCATGAAGCCCTGATCGCGCAGGTAATCCACCGCGACCTGGCTGGCGTTCAGGTCCAGAAACCCGATCCGCGCCTCGGCGGCCTTGTCGCCAAGCTGGGCCGCGGCCCATTTGCCGATCAGGTCGCCCGCCTTGAAGTTGTCGGTGGCGAAGGTCGCATCGGCCGCGTCCAGCGGGTCCAGGGGCGAATCGAGCGTGATGAACAGGATGCCCGCCTCGCGCGCCTTCTGCACCATCGGCACGATGGCGGCGCTGTCGTTCGGCGACATCAGGATGCCCTTGACGCCTTCGAACATGCAGGTTTCGATCGCGGCGACCTGGGCTTCGTGATCGCCGTCATATTTGCCGGCAAAGGTCTTCAGGTCGATGCCAAGCTCTTTCGCCCGCGCCACCGCGCCTTCGCGCATCTTGGCAAAGAACGGGTTGCTGTCGGTCTTGGTGATCAGGCAGGCCTTGATCGGATCGGCGGCAAAGGCCGGCGACAGGGCACCCGTCAGGGCGATGACCCCTGCGGCCGCACTGGCGGCAAGCAATGATTTCATGGTGGTCTCCTCCGTTGGTTTGGTCGTCAGTTATCCTTGCGGCGGCGCCTTGCGATGCGCCGTCGTTGAAGACAGTCCCGTTGGTTGGTGTGGTGGCCGGGCCGGATCAGCCGCTGTGATAGCCGCCATCGACCGGCAGCACGGCGCCGGTCACGAAGCTTGCGGCATCCGAGGCCAGAAACAGCGCCGGACCCACCAGATCCTCGGCCGTGCCCCAGCGTTTGGCCGCCGCGCGGTCGGCGATCTTCGCCGCCGCCACCGGGTCGGACCACAGCGGCTTGGTCATGTCGGTCTTGTGATAGCCGGGCGCGATGGCGTTCACGCGAATGCCGTCCTGCCCCCACTGATGGGCAAGGGCGCGGGTCAGGCCGACAATGCCGGTTTTCGACGCCGTATAGGACGGCACCGACGGATCGGCGAGATAGCTCAGCATCGAGGCGATGTTCAGGATGCTGCCGCCGCTGGCCTTCAGCAGCGGATGCGCGGCGCGCGACAGGCGCATGGCGCTGTTCAGGTTGATGTCCATGACGGCGAGGAAGGTTTCCTCGTTCCATTCGTCGCCGGGACGGGCAACCCCCTGACAATTCACCAGAACATCAAGCGAGGTCAGTTCGCCGAAGCGCGCCTCGACCGCTGCCTTGTCCTGCACGTCCAGCCGCTCGAACGACAGCCGGTCGGTGGCATGTGCCTGCGCCTCTTGCAGGCGGCTGGCCGAGCTGCCGGTGGCGATGACCGTCGCGCCGCAATCGGCAAAGCCCTTGGCCAAGGCCAGCCCGATTCCGCTGGTGCCCCCCGACAGCAAGACCGTCTTGCCGTTGAAGGCGCCCGCGAAAATGTCGGTATATCCCATATCCTCACCTCCTCAGTCCTCAAGGCTATGGCCCCGTGTCGCGGCCGCCTTGCGTTGTTCGGCCCGCCTGTGGTGCCATCGTCGCGTCCTTGCCGGTTTCGGCCGTTCCGGCCAAGATGGCGAAGGAGAGTGTGGCTGCGAAGATGCCCGGCGAGTCTCCGTAAATTGTAGTATCAATACTACAATGCTTAGGTCAACAGTCTTGATTTACGCAAAAGGCGGGATTTTTCCACGGTTCGCGTGTGATGCAGCGAAGCTTCGGCAAGAGTTGTGGAGTTTTACGAACATTCTGCGCCGGATGGTACTGCCCGGGGGCGCCTCTCTGGCAGGCTTGAATCTGGCGGTCTGTAGATATACATATCAGAGGTGTATATCCTTTGCGAAGGCGCACAATCATGCAGATCGCGAAATGGGGCAACTCGCTGGCTGTGCGGCTGCCCGCCGAGTTGGTACGCGAACTCGGGCTGAAGGCGGGTGACGAGATCGAACTCTATCCCGCAGAAAAGGGCTTTGCCGTGCATCGCCGGCCCTCGGCCGAGGATGTGCTTGCCGATCTGCGCCGGTTTCGCGGCCGGCTTCCTGCCTCGGAGAGAATGAGCCGCGACGACGCGAATGCGCGCTGATTTTTTCGACACCGACATCGTCCTTTACCTGCTCGACGATGGCCCGAAAGCCGACATCGCCGCCGGTTTGCTGGCGAATGGCGGCGCGATCAGCGTGCAGGTGCTGAACGAGGCGCTGGTCAACTGCATCAGGAAGGCCGGGATGTCGTGGCAGGAGGCGGGCAATTTCCTTGGCGGTCTGCGCCAGCTCTGCGAGGTGATCGATCTGTCGGCCGGAATCCACGATGTGGGCCTGGCGCTTGGCGAGCGATACGGGTTTTCGGTTTATGACGCTATGATCGTGTCGGCAGCGCTGACCGGCGGCTGTGAGCGGCTTTATACCGAAGACCTTCAGCACGGTCAGTTGATCGAAGGCAGGCTTCGGATCGTCAATCCGTTCCGGGAATGATCCGGCCCCCTTTTGTTGCCCGATGTGCCGGTCCAGATCGCCGGATTGAAACGGGCCGCGACAGGCAGGCCCGCCTTGCGGGATAATGTCGGGCAGTCATCGACCGCCTGCCAGCGGCAGCGCCGGGCATCATGCATCAAGGTTCGTCGGCAGAACCACGATGTCATGGATCGTGACGTTGCGCGGGCGGGTCAGGATATACATGACCGCATCGGCGACGTCCGACGGCTCGATGATGGCGCCGGCGTCCTTGGCCGCCTGCAGGCGGTCGGCGGGCCAGTCGGCCAGCAGCGCCGACGCCACCGGACCCGGCGAGACCTGCGCAACCCGCACGCCCTTGGTATTGACCTGGCGCCGCGTGGTCTGGGTAAAGCAGGTGATCGCCCATTTCGAGGCCGAATAGACCGGCTCGTGCCGGATCGCCGAACGACCGGCGAGCGAGCAGGTCACGACGATGTCGCCGCTGCCGCGCCCGACCATGTGCGGCAGGACGGCATGGACGTTCTTGATGACCGCATTGATGTTGAGGTTCAGCATGCGGTCGATGGTCTCGGCGTCGGTATCCATCAGGTCGCCGCCGATATAGATGCCGGCATTGGCATGAAGAATGTCGATCCGGCCGGTTTTGGCAAGGATCTCGGGCACCATCGCGGCGCAGCTTGCCGGATCGACCAGGTCGGTCACCTGCGCGATGGCGCGACCGCCGGATCCGGCGACCAGATCGTTCAGCGCCGCCTCGTTCCGGTCGACCATGACCACGGTCGCGCCCGCGTCCATCAGCGCATTGGCCGTCGCAAGGCCGATGCCCGACGCCGCGCCGGTGATGACCGCGACCTTGCCCTTCAGTCCAGTTGCCATTCCCTCATCTCCTCCGTTCACGGGTTCGGGTTTCTCAGACCGCGGTGAAGCCGCCATCGATCGGCAGGGTGACACCGGAGATCATCGCCGCCCCGTCCGACAGCAGAAAGACGATCGGCGCGGCGATGTCGTCCTCGGTCGCCCATCTGTGCAGCGGCATCGTCGACAGGAACGGCTCGGCGATATCGGGGCGGCCCCAATACCAGGCCGACATCGGGGTCATCACCACGGTCGGGTTCACCGCGTTGACGCGGATGCCGTATCTGCCCAGTTCCAGCGCGGCCACGCGGGTCATCGCATCCACCGCACCCTTGGAGGACGCGTATGAGATATGGCCGGCAAGCCCGACCAGCGAGGCCTGCGACGACACGTTGACGATTGCGCCGCCCTTGCCAAGCCGCACCATGGTCTGCGAGGCGTATTTGGTCACCAGCAGCGTCCCGCGCGCATTGATGTCGATCACCTTGTCGAACACCGCGATATCGCTGTCCATCGGCGTGGCGATCTCGCCGCCCCAGCCGCCGCAATTCACGACGCCCCACAGGTCGGTGCCCTCAAGCGCGGCCTTGACGCTGGCCTCGTCGGCAAGGTCGAAGGCCAAGGTCCGGCAGCCTGTTTCATTGGCCAGCGCCTTCAATTGGTCAAGGTTGCGGCCGCTGGCGATCACCTCGGCGCCGGCGGCGATGAGGTGACGGACCGTCGCGGCGCCGATGCCGCCGCTTGCGCCCGTGACGAGGATGGGTCCTTTGTCGAAGCCAGCCATGACATGCCTTCCTGTTTCACGGTGTCGGTTGGTTCTGGGCGTTCGGGCCGCGCCGGCCGCGCAATGCGTCAAGTCTGCTTGCCATCGGACAGCCCCTTCCTGAACGCGCGGGCGATAACTTGCATCGCCATATTTGTTTGATTACTTAACAAACATATTCGGCTTTGCATGTCAATCACCCTTCGCGCATACAGACGTCAACCGCGCAGGGCGCACCACGCCCCGCCACAGCAAGAAAGTTGCGCAGCATGTCGACGATCCGCGCAGTGCGCCACATCAACGAATCACGGGCCCTTGCGGCGCTGCTCAGACAGGGCGGCATGAGCCGGGCCGACCTCGCCCGAGAGCTGGGCGTGACCCGCGCAACGGCAAGCAGCATCGTCAGCTCTTTGGCCGAGATCGGCTTTGTCGAGGACGAAACCGACATGTCGGCCGAGCGCGAGAAACGGACCGGCCGCCCGGGGACGATGGTCCGGCTGCGCGCCGATCACGCCATCTTTCTTGGCGCCGATATCGCCATCGACCACATCTCGCTGGCCGCCATCGACATGAACGCGAAGATCATCGCGCAGGACCGCATCGCGTGCGACTGCGCGCGCCTGCCGCTGGATGACCTCTGCGCGTTGATCGGCAGGCAGATCTGCAAGTTCACGCAAAGGCTGGCATCGCCCGACGCTGTTCAGGGCCTGAATGTCGTGGTGCCGGGGCCGGTGGACCAGAACGGCAATGTCGTCCGGGCGCCGCTGCTGGGCTGGCAGAACGTCCCGCTGCGCCGGCTGCTTGCGGCGCATCTGGGCAGCCTGCCCGTGACCAACCTCGAAAATGACGCCAACGCCTTCGCCATCGCCGAAATGCATCGCAGCCGGCGCAACGACCTGCTGGACGCGGTCTATCTTTTCATCGAGGACGGCGTCGGCGGCTGCATCGTCAATGGCGGCAACCTGCTGCGCGGCCATGACGGCTCTGCCGGAGAGATGGGCCACATCATCGTCGGCGATGGCGGCTTTCTGGCCAGCGCATTGATCAAGGGCTCGCTTGAGGGATATGTTTCCCGGCCCGCGCTGCTGGCGCGCTACCAGTTCCACGGCGGGCAGGCGGCATCGCTGGTCGGGTTCCTCGCCGCGCTTGCCAATGACGAGCGGTCCGCGCGGCTTGCGGCAAGCGACTGGTCGCATTACCTGGGCCGCGGTCTGGCGACACTTGTCAGCGTGGTGAACCCGGAACGCATTGTCCTGGGCGGCCAGGCGGCGGCGGTCTTTGCCCATACCCGGGCCGAGGTTCAGGCCAGCATCCGCGCCCATCTTTTGCCGGGCGCGAAGGTCACGCCGATCGATCTGTCCACCATGGGCGACGAGGCGCCCGCCTTCGGCGCCGCCCTGATGCATCACCGCCAGTTCTTCGCGATCGACAATGCGCTGGTCTTTGGGGCGGGCGCCTCCTGAGCCGGCAGATGGCCGTTTTTGCGCCGCAGCGCTGAATCAGGCCACCAACACGCCGCCGGCGCGCAAAGGGACGCGATCAGTCCTGCGCATCGATCAGGCGGGTCAGCGCGCGCTCAAGCGCGGCAGCCCCGTCCGGGCCAAGCTCGGCGACAAGCTGGGCCTGAAAACCCGTGGCGATATCGCCCAGCCGGGCCATCAGCGCGCGGCCCTGACCGGTCAGCTCCAGCGTGACCAGCCGCCGGTCGGTGTCATGGCCGGATTTATGCACCAGCCCCGCCTGCTCCAGCCGCGAGGCGGCGCGGCTGACGATGGACTTGTCCAGATGCACATGGGCGTGGATGTCGCGCACGCTGACCGCGCCCGAACCGTCCAGATAGGCCAGCACCCGCCATTCGGGAGTGGTCAGCCCAGCCTCGGCGCCATAAAGCGCGGCAAAGCGGCGGCTGATCCGCGTCGCCGCCACGTTGAGGCGATAGGGCAGGAACTGGTCCAGCCTGAATGTCATCCCGCATCCCCTGATTTTCCGGCAGATCAGCAGAGATTGACGATGGTTACAATATCAACCGGGCGTCAGGGTAAACGGCATTGATATCGTTTTATCGGCAATGAGATTGCCTTCGGCAGGCGCCCATGACGATACGGCCCGACCAGCCTTTTCGGGGACAAGCCTGTGGCGGGGGCCATTCCGGCCCCGCCTTTTGCCGGCGGGTCACATGGTCGCCGCCAGTTCCGTCGCCGTGTCGCCGTCGATGATCAGCCCGCGGGCGGCACCGCTGGCCAGAAAACCCCTGGCCGCATCCAGCTTGGATCGCCCGGCGACCAGCGCCACGGTCTGGGTCTTGCGCAACTCCTCGAAACCCAGCGCGATGGTGCGCCGGTTCAGCGGGTGGTCGACCGCTTGCCCGTCGGCATCGAAGAAAAAGCCGTTGGTGTCGCCAACGGCGCCCAGCTTGCGCAGCTCTTCAAGCTCGCGCGCCGAGATCATGCCTTGCGAACGCAAGAGCGAACCTTCGCGCAGCTCGCCGATCGAGACATAGGCCACGGTCGTTGCCCGTGCCAGCGCCAGTGCCTGCTGGACGGATTGCTGCGACAGCAGGATGTCGCGGACCTCGGGCGTGTCGGCGATGAAGGGGACGGGCAGGAAGAATCCCTCGGCGCCGGTGGTGCGGGCGAAGGCATGGACCACCTCGAACGGGTTATAGGCAAGGTTCGAGGTCAGCGAGCCCATCAGGCTGATGAACCGCGCCTGCGGGGCGGAAACGCCAGCAAGTTGCAGGGTCATCTGTTCCATCGTGCGCCCCCAGCCGGTGCCGACGATGGCCTGCGGCGTCTCGGCAAGGTGGCGGCGCAGATGTGCGGCGGCGGCCGCGCCGACCGCGCGAAAGGCGAATGGGGCCAGAAGCGCCTCGGCGGCGCCGGGGTCGGCGTCATGCCCCAGCGCGGGCGTGCAGATGCAGAAATCAAGGTTGTGACGCAGGCGGATCGCCTCTTCCACGGGCAGCAGACCGACATTGGCGGGATTGATGGTGATGCTGACCAGACCCGAGTCGCGCGCATCCGCAAGCAGCTTGTTCACCCGCGCCCGCGTCAGGCCAAGGCGCTTGGCAGTCGCCTCCTGGTTCAGGCCGCCGATATAGTAAAGCCACGCCGCGCGCGCCATAAGAACCTGATCTTCCTGAGTTTCGCCAACCATTTCACGCATCCGATCCGTCCTGTTCACTGGCGACAATTACAAATGTCATTTCATTTGACAACTGTAACAGCGGCCCGTAGCCTTTTCCCTGTCGGATGAGGACCGACAAGGGGGAGATAGCGCCAGATAACTGGCTCAGGGAGGAATTAGCAGATGAAAAACCGGTTTGCCGGAATGGTGGCGGCTTGCTCGATGCTGGCGCTGATGACGGGGGCGGCGAATGCGCTGGAACTGGCATGGGTCCACGCCAATGCCGCCGCCCAGTCCGAGGCGCGGGTCAAGGCCGGCTTCGACGCCTGGCTGAAAGAGCAGGGCAAGACCGACTGGAACGTCAGCCTGCTGGACAGCGGCGGCTCGGGCGAGGCGACGGCCACCAATATTCAGGACGCGGCCAGCCGGGGCGTCGACGCCATCGTGGTGACCATGGCCGACCTGCGCGCCAGCCGCGCGGCGCTGGATGCCGCCCGCGCCGCGAAGATCCCGGTCTTTGCCGTGGATTCGGGCTATACGGATGGCGTGCTGGTGGATGTGACCACCAACAACTGGAAGATGTCGGCGGATGTCTCGGTCTATCTGCTGGATCAGATGGGCGGCAAGGGCAACCTGATCTTTCTGCGCATGGCCGAACACCACGGCACCCGCAAGCGCGGCGATGTCATGGCGACGGTGCTGAAGGAATATCCCGATGTGAAGGTGCTGGCCGAGCACAACATCGACTATACCGCGTTCTTTGAGGACACCAGCAAGACGATGGAGGATTACGTCGCCCGTTTCGGCAAGGAAATCAACGCTGTCTGGGCGCCCTGGGACGAGCCTGCGCAGGCCGCCGTCAACGTGCTGAACGCCGCCGGGCTGAAGGATGTCAAGGTCATCGGCATCGACGGCCACCCGCAGGCCGTGGCCGAGGTCTGCAAGCCCGACAGCCAGATGATCGCCACCGTCAGCCAGCCCTTTGAAAAGATGGGCGTGCAGGTGGGCGAGTGGATCCAGGACATCGTCGTGGACAAGAAAAACCCCGATGACGTGCTGCCGTCGAAGACCGTCTATATGGACGCGCCGCTGATCACCAAAAAGAACTGCAAGGACTTCATGTGATTGCCACGCCGGGGCGGCTGGACCGCCCCGGCATTTGCCCGCGGACCAAAGGAACGGCGCATGGAGATCGTGCTTTCCGACATCACGATGCAGTTTCCCGGCACCCGCGCGCTGGACGGGGTGACGGCGGATTTCCGCACTGACGAGGTACACGGGCTGATCGGCGAAAACGGCGCGGGAAAGTCCACGCTGGTCAATATCCTGGGCGGCAGCCTGCAACCCAGCGCCGGCACGGTGCGGATCGACGGGCAGGCGGTGCGGCTGACCTCGGCCCATGATGCGCTGCGGCAGGGCATCGCCCATGTCAGCCAGGAGGGCAGTCTTGTCCCCGGCCTGACCGGGGCGGAAAACATCCTGCTGGGGGCCGAGCCGCGCGCGGGCGTCGTGATCCGCAATCGCGCCCTGAAGGCCGAGGCGGCGGCGCTGGTCGCCAAATGGTTCCCGCAGGTCCGCATCGACCTTGGCCGGCCGGTGGGCGAATTGCCGATGGCCGACCGCAAGGTGATCGAGATCGTGCGTGCCTTGCGTGGCGCCGCCCGCATCGTCATCCTGGACGAGCCGACCGCGACCCTGCCAGCGCGCGAAAAGGAACAGCTTTGGGGCATCATCCGCCGCCTGCCGACGCAGGGCGTGGGCGTCGTGCTGATCAGCCATTTCCTGTCGGAAATCAAGGCGCTGTCCGACCGCATCACCGTTCTGCGCGATGGCCGCCATATCCGCACCGACCGCGCTGCGGCCATGACCGAACACGATCTGGTGGACATGATGCTGCGCCGCTCGGGCGGGGCGAACCTGCGCGGCGCGGCGGCCCCCGCCAGCCGTGGCGAGGTGGTGCTGGATCTGGCCGACTGGACGGTGGGCGCGGTCAGCGTTCCCGACTTTCGCCTGCACGCGGGCGAGATCATCGGCCTGATCGGGCTGACCGGCGCGGGGCATTTCGGCTTTGCCCGCTCGCTTCACAACCCCGCCGGCGTGCGCTGTGCCCGCCTGACCGTCGCGGGCAGGGACTGCGCCCCCGGCCCGGTCCCGCGGATGCAGGCAGCGGGCATTGCGCTGGTGCCCGATCACCGCATGGAAAATGCGCTGATCGGCGAATGGAACCTGCGCGAGAACCTCGCCATGGTCCATCCCGCGCATGGTGCGGTCGGCGCGGGCGTGCTGTCGATCCGCCGCGAAGAGGCCGAGGCGGGCCGGGTGATGCGGCTTCTGAACGTCAAGGCATACGGGCCGGGGCAGCAGCTCAGGACGTTGTCGGGCGGCAACAAGCAGAAGATCTCGATCGGCAAATGGCTTTACGGGGCCGAGGGCCGATACCGCGTGATGATCTTCATCGAGCCGACCGAGGGCGTCGATATCGGTGCCAAGGCCGAGATCTATGCCGAAATGCGCCGTCTGGCCGCGGCGGGCGTCGGCATCGTCATCGCCTCGTCCGACCTGCTTGAGATCGAATCGCTGGCGCATCGCGTCATCCCCTTCGCCAATCAGCGGCCCGGCCCCGAACTTGCGCAGGACGCATTTTCGGAAAGCGCCTTCATCGCCGCCATTTCAGGAACCCAACCATGCGCGAACTGACAAAGGCCGGTGCGGCCGGCAGCCCGGACACGGTTCTTGGACCGATCCGGCGCGAGCATCTGCAACGCTACAGCACTTTGGTGGTGCTGATCCTGATGTTCGCGGTATTCGCGCTGGCGGTGGACAAGTTCCTGACATCGCAGAACCTGCTGAACATCGCCCAGCAGATTTCCATTCTGACCATCGTCGGCGCCGGCCTGACCTTCGGCTTTGCCGCGCGCGAGATGGACCTGTCGGTGGGCTTCGCGGTCGGGCTGGCGGGCATCGTCGTGCCCCTGCTGCTGGTCAAGGGCGTGGCGCTGCCGCTGGCGCTGCTGGCGGGACTGGGCGCGGGGCTGCTCGTGGGTCTGGTCAATGCGATGCTGGTCACGCAGGTGGGCATCCCGTCGCTGATTGCGACGCTGGCGACCGGCTCGATCCTTGCCGGCACCAACTTCCTGCTGACCGGGGGCCGGGCGATCTATGGCGGCCTGCCCGACGCCTATCTGTGGCTGGGCCAGGGGCGCGTCGCCGGGATCCCGGTGCTGGCCTTCTTCATGCTGGCCGCCGTGGCGCTGGCCTGGTTCGTGATGGAGCGCACGATCTTCGGCCGCTACATCTATGCCGTCGGCGGCAACCAGAAGGCGGCGGAGCTCTCGGGCGTCAAGGTGCGCCGCTATCGCGCCGCCGCGCTGATCGTCTGTGCGCTGTTCGCGGTGGTGGCGGGGACGCTGCTGGCAGCGCGGCTTGGCTCGGGCCAGCCCAACGCGGGCGAGCGTTACCTGCTGGACGGGCTGGCGACGGTATTCATCGGCATGACCATGCTGCGGCCGGGCACGGCGACGGTTCTGGGCACCTTCTTCGGCGCGCTGTTCATCGGCATCATCAACAACGGCCTGAACCTGATGGGCATGGACACCTATATCCAGTCGATCGTGAAGGGGGTCATCATCCTTGTCGCGGTGGCGGTCGTGTCGCGCAGCACCAAACTCAACCTTCTTTGAACGATCGGAGACCATGATGAACGAGCCGTGCTCTGTTCACCGGGCTGACGCCGGATCCAATTCCGACCTGCCGCAGCTTTACCGCACGATGCGCCGCATCCGCACCTTCGAGGAACGCGTGGGCGAACTGTTCGTGCGCGGCCAGTCCGCCGGTTCGATGCTGCACCTGTCGATCGGCGAGGAAAGCGCCGCCGCCGGCGTCAGCGCCGCCATGCGCGACGGCGACACCTTCACCACACATCATCGCGGGCATGGCATCTTTCTGGCGCGCGGCGCCGACCCCAACCGCATGATGGCCGAGATCGGCGGGAAAGAGGCGGGCTATTGCCATGGCAAGGGCGGCTCGATGCATATTGCCGACATGGGGCTGGGGCATCTGGGCGCCAACGCCATCGTCGGTGGCGGCATCCCGGCCATCGTCGGCGCCGGGCTGACCGCGCGGCACCGCAAATCCGGCGCGGTCTCGGTGGCGTTTTTCGGCGATGGCGCGACGGGGCAGGGCATCCTTTACGAAAGCATGAACATGGCGGCCTTGTGGCAGTTGCCCTGCGTGTTCGTCTGCATCAACAACCAGTATGGCATGGGCACGCGCATCGATCAGGCCACCGCCAACCCACGCCTGCACGAACGCGCGCAGGCCTTCGGGCTGGCGGCCGAGACCGTGGACGGGCTGGATGTCGAGGTGGTGGCGGATGCCGCCCGCCGCCTTGTCGATGGCGCGCGCGCCGGGCGTCCGGCCTTTCTGGCGGTCGATTGCTATCGCTTCTACGGCCACGCGCGCAAGGACAAGTCCCCCTATCGCGACCCCGCCGAAGAGGAACAGGGCCGCCGCAAGGACCCCGTCGCCTTTGCCCGCGCCGCGCTGATCGACCGCAAGCTGGCGGACGAGGCCGCGCTGGAGCGGCTGGACGCCGAAATCGCCGCCGAGATGGACGCGACCATCGACTTTACCATGGCCAGCCACGAGCCGCCGCTGTCTTCGATGTTTCGCGATGTCTATGCGCCCGACGAGCCCGAGCCCGAGCCGGTGCGCAGTCGCATCGACCGGGTTTTGGCGCGCGAATAGGGGAAAAGATGATGGCACTTCAGGAACTTACCTATCGCGACGCGCTACGCAAGGCGCTGGCCGACGCCATGACGGAAAATCCGGACGTGGTGATCATGGGCGAAGAGGTCGGCCGCTATGGCGGCGCCTATGCCGTGACCAAGGATCTTATCGGGGAATTCGGCCCCGAACGGCTGATCGACACGCCGATTTCCGAACCCGCCATCATCGGCGCGGCGGTGGGTGCGGCCCTGACCGGCCTGCGCCCGGTGGCCGAACTGATGTATGTCGATTTCATCGGCATGACCATGGACCAGCTTGCCAATCAGGCCGCCAAGATCCGCTACATGTTCGGCGGCCAGATCGGCGTGCCGATGGTCCTGCGCACACAGGGCGGCACCGGGCGTTCTGCCGGGGCGCAGCACAGCCAAAGCCTTGAGGCCTACGTCATGCACACCCCCGGCCTGCGGCTGGCGATGCCGGCGACGGTGGCCGACGCCTATCATCTGCTGCGGCAGGCGCTGACAAAGCCCGATCCGGTCGTCTTTATCGAGCACAAGGCACTGTATACGCTGAAGGAAACCGTCGATCTGGACGCCCCGGTTCCCGGCTGGGGCAAGGCCGCGATCCGCCGTCAGGGCCGCGATCTGGTGATCGTCACCTATTCCCGGCAGGTCCATTACGCGCTTGAGGCGGCGCGGATGTTGGCCGCGCAGGGGTTTGAGGCGACGGTGATCGACCTGCGCACCCTGAACCCGCTGGATTTCGACACGATCCGCGCCGAGGTCGAAAAGACCGGCCGCGCCATGGTCGTCTCCGAGGGGGCGATGACCGCCGGCGTGGGCGCCGAACTTGCCGCCCGCATCACCGAGGAATGTTTCGATTTCCTTGAAGACCCGGTGGTGCGTGTCGCGGGCGAGGATATCCCGATCTCGGTTTCGACGGTGCTTGAGACCGGCTCGGTCCCCGGCCCCGCCCTGATCGCCGAGACGGCGCTGAAGCTTCTGGCCGGGCGGGTGGGCGCATGAGCGTGCAGACCCTGACCATGCCGCGTCTGGGCGAGACGATGGACGAGGCGGTGATCGTGCAATGGCTGGTGGCCGAGGGCGCCCGTTATGGCCGCGGCGACGCCATCCTTGAGATCGAGACCGACAAGACCGTGGCCGAGGTTCCGGCGCTGCACGAAGGCCGCCTGCTGCGCATTCTGGCGCAGTCGGGGCAGCGGATCGCGGTTGGCGAGCCGATTGCCGAAGTCGAGGGGCCAGTTGAGGCGGGACCAACCGAGGCGGCGCCAGGCAGGGATATGACCGCCCCGGTCCCAACCCCGGCCGCTGTCCCAACCCCGACTCCTGCCCTGCCGGTTGTCGCGCCCCCGGTCCCAGCGGCTGCGGGCGGGGTCCGCGCGACGCCTCTTGCCCGGCGGCTGGCGCGGCAGCGGGGCATCGCACTGGAAAGCGTGCAAGGCACCGGCCGGCGCGGCCGGATCGAGCGCGCGGACGTTGAGCGCGCTGATGCCAAGCGGGGCGGCCCGGTGCCTTCGGATGTCCTGCCCGCAGGCGTCGAGGTCGAAGGCGTCGGCGGCCGGATGCACCTGCTGATCCACGGCTTTGCCGGCGACCGCACCGCATGGGCGGCGACCGCCTCGGCGCTGCGGCGGGCGGGGCACCGGACGGCGGTTTTCGATCTGCCCGGACATGGCGGAAACGATGCCCCGGCACCCGACCTTGCTGCGTTGACCGAGGCGGCGCTGGCGGTGGCGCTTGGTCTGCCCGGCCCGCTGGTGCTGGTCGGTCACTCCATGGGCGCGGCGGTCGCGGTGGCGCTGGCGGCGCGGCTGGGCGACAAGATCCGCGGCCTCGTGCTGCTGACGCCGGTCGGATGCGGGCCAGAGATCGACGCCGATTTCGTGCATGGCATGGCCGGTGCCACGACCACGGGTGAGGTCGGGCACCTGCTGCGGCTGCTTGGGCCGAAGGGCGGTGCGATCTCGGACGCGGCCTTGGCGCAGATGGCAGCGGAACTGGCGCGGGGGCGGCTGAAGCCGCTGGCCGAAAGCCTTGCATCGAGCGGGGGCCGGCAGCGGATCGACCTGATCCGCCCGCTTGAGGCGCTGCCCGCGGCGCTGCCGGTTGCGGCGCTGTTCGGCACCCAGGATCGGGTCGTCCGTGCCTCGGACGCGCTGAACCTGCCGCCGGATGTTGCGGCGCATTTCCTGCCTACCGGCCATATGCCGCAATGGGACGCGCCGCAAAAAGTGGTCGAACTGATCCTGAAAGGGGCGCGCGATGAATGACCTGCCGGCCAGCCAACGAAGGGGGGAAAGATGGCCTGTTACCTGACTGCCGACGGCGGCACCGAAAGCCTGCGGGCGCGCATCTACGACCTGTCGGGCACCTGTCTTGGCCAGAAGGCCGTGCCCTATGAGACGAAATTCTCGCCCGGCGCGCGGGCCGAGCAGAACCCCGAGGACTGGTGGAACGCGCTGATCGCCGCCACCGCCGGCGCCATCGCCGACGCGGGCATCGATGCCGCCGAGATCGAGGCGATGTGCTTTGCCACCACCTGCTGCACGGTGGTGGCGCTGGACGAACATGGTCGCGCGCTGCGTCCGGCGCTGTTGTGGATGGACGTGCGCGCCAATGCCGAGGCTGACGCCGTGCTGGCGACCGGCGACGCGGCGCTGGCGATCAATGGCGCGGGGCAGGGGCCGGTCTCGGCCGAATGGATGATCCCCAAGGCGCTGTGGCTGAAACGCAATGAACCCGCGACCTTCGACGCCGCGCATACGATCTGCGAATATCAGGATTTCCTGACCCTGCGCCTGACCGGGGAACGCTGCGCCAGCCTCGATAATGCCGGGCTGCGCTGGCATTACGACAACCGCGGCGGCGGTTGGGCGCGCGGCATCCTTGCAAAGCTGGACCTTGAGGCGCTGGAGGCGAAATGGCCCGCGCGCGTTGTCGCCCCGGGGCAGGTGGTGGGCACGCTGACCCCCCATGCCGCCCATGCGCTGGGGCTGCGCCAAAGCGTCAAGGTGGTGCAGGGCGGCGCGGATGCGCTGATCGGCATGATCGGCCTTGGCGTCGCGCAACCGGGCCAGCTTGCGCTGATCACCGGATCGTCGCATCTGCAATTCGGCGTGACGCAGGCGCCGCTGCACGCGCCGGGCGTCTGGGGCGCCTATCCCGATATCGTCTATCCGGGCCGCTGGATCGTCGAGGGCGGGCAGACCTCGACCGGCTCGATCATCAACTGGCTGCGGCGGCTGACCGGCGGCACGCTGGACCTGGCCGAGATGAACCGCCAGGCCGAGGCGCTTGAGCCGGGCTGCGACGGGCTGATCGTGCAGGACCATTTTCAGGGCAACCGCACGCCCTATACCGACCCGCTGAGCCGGGGCGCCATCGTTGGCCTGACGCTGGCGCATGAGCCCCGGCACATCTTCCGCGCCATCATCGAGGGCATCGGCTTTGGCACCCGCGCGATCCTGGATGCGTTCCGGGCGGGCGGCTATGCCTCGACCGAAATCACGGTGGGCGGGGGGGCGACCGCCTCGCGGCTGTGGATGCAGATCCATGCCGACACGGCGGGGCTGCCGGTCAGGATCCCGGCTTCGGCCGACGCGCCCTCGACCGGATCGGCGGTGCTGGCGGCGCATGGGGCGGGGCGGTTCGCGTCGATCGACGAAGGCATTACCGCCATGGTGCGCCCCGGCACCAGCATCGATCCGCGCCCGCGCGAGGTCGCGCTATATGACGAGATCTACCAGCGATACCGGGCGCTTTATCCGGCGCTGAAAGGGGCACTGGCATGATCGCGCAGGATGATCCGGCGCGGGCTGGCGGATACACGACAATCCGAACGGGAGGATGAGATGAGCGGAAACGGACGTGTGGCGCTGGTGACCGGCGCCAGCCGCGGGATCGGCAAGGCCATCGCGCTGGGACTGGCCGAACGCGGCTTCGACCTTGTGCTGAACGACATCGCCGCGCAGACCGGGGTGCTTGAGGAAACCGCCGCCGAGGCGCGCGCCCATGGCAATCGCGTGATCGCGCTGCTGGCGGATGTGTCGGACAAGGCGCAGGTGCAGGCCATGATCGCCGAGGCCGTGGCGCAGATGGGCGCCATTCATGCGGTGGTGAACAATGCCGGCATCCTGCGCGCCTCGGATGTCGAACATTGCCCGGAGGATTACTGGGACAGCGTGATGGACGTGAACGCCAAGGGCACATTTCTGGTGGTGCAGGCGGTCCTGCCAGTGATGAAGGCGCAGGGCTATGGCCGCATCTGCAATATCGCCTCGATCGGTGGCAAGCACGGCGCGCCCGAGCAGGCGCATTATTCGGCCTCGAAAGCGGCGGTGATGGGGTTCACGCGGGTGCTGGCGCAAGAGGTCGGGCCGCTTGGCATCACCGCGAACTGCATCTGCCCCGGCATCATCCTGACCGATATGGGGCGGGTGAACCTGGACGATCCGGCGATCAGCAACGCCTGGAAGGCCAGGACCGCCATGGCCCGCATCGGCGCACCCGAGGACGTGGCCGGACCGGTGGCGTTCTTCTGCTCGGACGACAGCGCGTTCGTCACCGGGCAGACGCTGAACGTCGACGGCGGGATCGTGCTGTCGTAAGGGGATGGGGCAGTCGCGGGGCGGTTTGGACCGTGGATGCGGTGTCGCCCCGCCTGCTTCATCCAGCAGCATCGCCGAGAGGCTGCGCTTGTCCGCATTTCCGGCGTATCGCTGGCGCTGCGCGAAGTCCCGCCCAAGCGCCGTCGCAGCTTTCGCGTCGTCTGCCGCGATATCGGCCTGCGACGCGGCGGTGCTGGGCGGATACGATCCGCCAGACGCGCCGTGGCGTGATCCTGCGCCGCACGCAGCCGTTCAAGATCGTGATGCCGGAAAGTCTGCAATCGCGGCCGCGCGATGGTTCGCGCAGCCGCCTGTCGCCCTATAGCAGGAACGCGTTCGCGCCCAGCGTCAGCGGGTCGTCCAGAAGGATCGCGAAATCCGCCACCCGGTCGCCATTGACGTCGCCCGAGATCAGCGTGCCGCCCGCGACCGCCCGGGCCGACAACTCGCCCGCCGCGCCGGAAAAGGCGTTGCCGCCGATGAAGGTGAAGGCCTGATTCCCGGCCATGCCGCTGCGGGCATCGATGGCCGTCAGGTCGATGCGGTCGCCCTGACCGAAACTGAAATCGGTGATCGTGTCGCGCCCGGACACCGCCATCGTCGAATCCCCCAGCGACCGGAATACGAAGATGTCCGCCCCCAGCGAGCCGGTCAGGCGGTCAGCGCCCAGACTGCCGATGATCCGGTCGTTCCCGGCGCCACCGACGATGACATCATTGCCGATGCCGCCGTCGATCAGGTCATGTCCCGCGCCCCCGGCGATGGTGTCATTGCCGCCATTGCCGGAAAGGGTGTTGTTTGCGCCGTTGCCGGTCAGCCGGTTCGCCAGCCCGTTTCCGGTGCCGTTGATGCCGCCGCCCAGCAGCGTCAGGTTCTCAAGGTTTGCCCCCAGCACCAGACTGACGGTCGAGCGCACGGTGTCGGTGCCGCCGTTCAGGCCCTCGATCAGACGGTCGCCGGCATTGTCGACGACATAGGTATCGTTTCCAGCGCCGCCGGCCATGGTGTCGGCACCGGCGCCGCCATCCAGAAGGTTGCCGCCGGCATTGCCGGTCAGGCGGTTGGCCAGCGCGTTGCCGGTGGCGTTCAGACTGCTGCCGCCCAGCAGGATCAGGTTTTCAAAATTCGCGCCCAGCGTCCAGCCGACCGTCGAGCGCACGGTGTCGGTGCCGCCGTTCCAGCCCTCGACCACGGTGTCGCGGGCATTGTCGAGGATATAGGTGTCGTTCCCGGCGCCGCCGGTCATGGTGTCGGCGCCGGTGCCGCCGTTCAGCACGTTGGCGCCGGCATTGCCGGTCAGCCGGTTGGCCAGCGCGTTGCCGGTGGCGTTGATGCTGGCGGCGCCGGTCAGGACAAGGTTTTCGACATTCGCCTCAAGCGCGCGGGAGAAGTTGCTGTAAACGGTGTCGATACCACCATTCGCGGTCTCGATGACGCGGTCTCCGGCCGTGACATGATAGCTGTCATTGCCGGCGCCCCCGGTCAGGCTTTCGGCTGCCGAGGTGCCATAAAGAATGTCGTTGCCAGCCCCGCCGGCGGTGCGGTTGTCGTCGGCGATGCGGATCTCGACCACCTGCGTGCGGGTGCCATCGGCGAAGGTCATGTTGCCGCCAAGCTCGACCACCAGATAGGCGGTTTCGGTATTTTCCTGGATGCCGTCGCGCGTGGCCGAAATCGTGAAGCTGCGATTATAGTTCGACGGAAAAGACGACGAAACGCTCATCGAGCCGCTGCCCGATACGGCGCCGATATCGGCACTGCTTGCCGTGCCGCCCGAGGTCGAGGTGTAGTAGCTATAGTTGACCCAATGGTTCGTCATTCCGACGAAGTTCAGCGCGACATCGACATTTTGGCCTTCGCGAATGGTGATCGTGTCGGGCAGGTCGGCGACATAGGTCGTCAGGGTCGGCGCCGCCCCCGAAATCAGGTCGAACGAGGTATCAAAGCCCATGGCGCGCAACTCACTGGCTGAATATGTTCTGGTATTTCCGTAAAGATCGGAAACGACGACTCTGGTAATGCCGACCGTGCCGGGGAGGTTCTCGGTGGATATGAGGATGTTCTGCGACGAATTGCCGTCCGACCAGTCGTTGCTGCTGGATCCGTAGATCCCGGTCAGGGGAAAGGTGTAGAAGCTGGGATTTGGTCCGGTGCCGAAACTGTAACTCATGTTGCGGTCAAACCAGATAGCGACACTATCGATCTCGTTGGCGTCCAGCGCCGCCGCGGAAAACGATGCAACCCCATGGCCGTTGGCCAGGTCCACCCGGTCGGGAATCTCCAGTGTGGTAAGGGTCGGGGCGGTGGTGTCGGCACTGGTGCTGCGCACCGTGATCGAGGTGTCAACGCCAAGGTTTCGCAATTCCTGTGCCGAGACTATGGTTTTGTTGCCCAGATTGTCCTCGATCTGGACATGGGTGATGTTCACCGTTCCGGCGATGTTATGCGGCAGAATTTGCGCGGTATAGCTATGGCTGCCGTCTGCCCAATCGTTGCCATAGCCATGAATGATCTGGAAATCATAGGGTCCGTATTGCGCCGCCAGTGGCCTGTCGTAATAGACGGTAACCTGGCGAACGCCGTCGGGGTCGCTGACACTGGCGGAAAATATCGCCTGTACCCGTTCTTCGTCAAGGTTCAATACCGTTGGCGTGGTCAGGGAAACAAGACGTGAGGGGGCGGTATCCGGCATTCCAAACTCCTGAACCAGAGAAACTGAAAACAATGCCATATGCGGACAGATATGGCCTGGATGAAATATTTCGCTGCGTTACCGGTGCTTCAAGCTATCGATTTGGTCAGGTGTATAAGTATACCTGACCAAACAGACAGGGCCGAAAATCAATATGGATATCTTCCACCGGCTTTTTCCGCCGCATCTCTGGATTCGGAAAATTCGGGCGTGATAGCGAGAATTGAAAAATGCCCGGGCCACGCCGGAGCCGCCATCCGGGATTTTGCGTCGAAGCGGCCGCCGGTCAGCCGAAACCGGTCAGCGTTGGTATGCCGCCTGCCGCTGGCCGCCGTCACTGCTGCCGGCCTGCTGCTGGACATCCCGCGCCGGTTCTCGACCCGCGACTTCGCCCAGAAGGTGCTGGACGGCACGGCGAGCCAGAAACTGGCTGACGAAATGGAAATCCGGCATCCGGCCGATGGACTGGCGGGAAAACGGCGGCTATCGCAGCCTTTCGTCGAACATGCCCACCAACGCCGTCAATGGGCCAGAAGAACCGCGCTATTGCAGTCGCCGGGGTCTTGCCCACGCCGATCTGATGGGCGGATACCCGTACCTTGTTGCAGGCGGGCGTAGCGGACCACCTCTATCCTGCCACGGTTTGTGGACGTGCAGGACCACGTCATCGCGAACGGCCGTGATATTCCGGGTTCGGCTGCATCTCGACCCCGATCGCCATGCGGTTCGACATGGCGTAATACGAGGTCGTCGCGACGACGTCCCAGATCCCGGCATCGCTGAAGCCCTGATCGCGCAGCGCCTGACGGTCGGCCTCGGTGATCTCGGCCGGGCGTTCGGTCAGCTTGGCGGCAAAGTCCAGCATGGCGCGCTGTTTCGGGCGCAGGTCGGCTGCGCGATAGTTCATCGCCAGCGCCTCGCCCAGGCGCGGGTTGCCGGACAGCGCGCGCAGCGTCTCGCCATGCGCGACAAGGCAATAGAAGCAGCGGTTGATCGAGGAGACGACCACCGCGATCATCTCGCGCTCAAGCTCGGACAGTTCGCTGTCGGCGAACATGATGTGATTGTAAAGATTGATGAACGTGTCCAGCTTTTCGGGATGGAAGGAATGGGCGCGCAGCACGTTCGGGACAAAGCCCAGCTTGGCCTCGCATTTGGCGAAATAGGACTGCTTGCGGGACTCAAGCGCGGCGCGGTCCGGCTCGGGGATGTCGAGCGCGGTCACGCGCGCGATGGGGCTTTTGGCGTGATGCAGGACCGAGCCTTCGGCCAGCACGTCGGAGGTCAGGTCGGGGGTCAGGTCGTCGCCCATGTCATTTCCTTTCGGATTGGTCAGTTGGAGCCGAACCATGCCGGCACGATGCTGGTCAGCGCGGGAACCGCGCCGACCACGATAAGCAGCGCGAACTTGATCGCAAGGAACGGGATCAGTTCGCGGATAAGCGCGCCCGTATTCAGGCTGACGGTGCTGCACATGGCGAAAGGCATGTTGCCGATGGTCACGTTCATGATGAACATCATGCCCAATTGCGGCTCGCTGACGCCAGAGGCATGGGCGATGGGCGCGACGACGGGCGCAAATCTGATCAGCGCCAGCCCCACAAGGACATTACGCGCGATCCCCGAGTCATTCTCAAGGTCATTCTCAAGCGCGAAGATCCAGGTCATGGTCAGCGCGCCGCCGATCATGAAAAGCAGCCGTGCCGATTCGCAGCTGGTGCTGACGATGATCCGGTAAAGGTCCTTCAGCGTCAGGGCGCGATTGATCAGGACGCCCACCAGCAGCGCATGGACGACCAAGGCGGCTGCGGCCTTGGTCGGGGGCATGATGCCGATGGGCGGAATGATCGGCCCCATCAGCTGGGATGCGACAGCGACCGGCGCCGCCATAGCCGTGCTTTCCGTCTCCGTGACCTCAAGCTTGCGAAAGGCTGCGATATCGCCCTCCGCAACCCCGCAAGGCCAGAAAACAGAAGCAAGGCCAGCGCGTTGACATGGACGGACCCACCCTCGCCCGATGATGAGGTTGGCGAAATGCATCAGCCGCTCTGCCATGCCCGAGCGGTTCATCAGGTCGCCCGTCAGCAGGACGAAGGGAATCGCCCTGCACGTCACGTCAAGCGGACGTCGCATCATTCCTCCTTCCCGAAGAGGCTGATGCGAGCCGGCGATGGCCCCGGCGCTTTCGCGCCCTTTTTCCCGTATGCCGGCTGCCTCCTCTCGGGGCGCCGGTCATCAGGGCGGCGCCGTGGTCGATGACGTCCTGCGTGAGGCGGGTCGCGGTCTCGATCCGGAAGGGGCCCATCTGCGCCGAAGGGTCCATGCCGCCGCCGGTCCTGACTTGCGCTATTGCCTGTGCGAAGGCCTTGGCAAAACGGTCATAGAGGCCGTGTCGGAGATGGAAGCGTCTGGGCGAGATGCCGACCTGCCCGGCATCGGCGGCCCAGTCAATCGCATCGGCGCCGGATATCACCTTGCCCTGCGCGTCGGCGGACGTCTTGCCTTCCTCAAGCGGCAGGGCGGCGGCGATGCGGTCGGCGTTGTCGCGCATCGCCTGCTGGGCGTGGCGCAGGATCCCGACGCGCGTGGCATGGCCGATCAGCGCGCCGGTGGCGGGATTGCGTGCGGGGGGGGCGCAGCGCGCCTTGCCCTCAAGCCAGGCGCCGGCGATAAGCATGGGAAGCGCTGCATCGGTCAGTCCCCCTCCACTTCGATCAGGAGGCGCCCCTGGATTCGTAAGGGGTCGACACCAGCCAGCCCGCGTCGATGGGCCTGGTGATGCCGATGGTCGTCGCCGCCCGGTTCTCGACATGATTGTGCTTGAGCGCTCGGGCCCGGAATATTTCGCCATCGCCCTGGATCATGATGGCCCGTTTATCTGCATATGAAGTGCCCCGGGGTGCCCACCGACATCCCTGTTCCGCAAAAGCTGGAAAACCTGCCCGTCGACGACATCCTGAACCCCGCCCCGATGCGTCCCTTCGACATGAGCGCGTGCCCTGATCGTCAGGGCCGTTACGACTGTTTCCCCACGATCCACAGGCCGATTATCGCAGCGGTGGACGACGCGGCGGCGGGGCTTGACCTTGTCCAGTCGCTGCACGAACTTCAGGTGCGATGGATGCGGCTCGCGCGCTGGCGCTGGTCATGGCTGGTCGGGAAATGGCCGGCAGCACCTGAACATTTCGCAGCAGATCGTCTTTGGCGCGCACGACCCGGCGCAGCTTCCGGTGCTGGACCGGCTGGCCGGGACGCTGGCGCGAACCTCGCTGAGAATCGTCCATTCGCCCGGCGTGATGGCCGAGATCGGGGTGAAAGTCGCCGAGCTTGCGACGCTGGCGGCGGCGACCTGCCTGACGTGCGCCCCCGATCGGCTGCGTCAACCGCACCGACGACGGCACCGCCTTCATCACCGCGCTGTTCTGCGAGGCGGCAGCGGTCGCGGCGCGGTCCGGCTGTCAGCCGGAGTGGGGTCCCTTGCCCAGACCATCGCCATTACCGGCGCCGCGACCTTGGGCTGACTGCCTCGATGCTGCGTGATCTTGAGGCGGGCGTCCCGACCGGGGGCTGAGCGTCATCCCGCCGGGGCGGCGTGGATCGTGCGCCGCAGGATGTCGCCGAAGGCCTGCGCGGGCGGCGACAGCCGCCGCCCCGAGGCATGCAGAAGCGAGATCTCGCGCGCCATCACCGGCTGGGTCAGGCGCACCCCGACGACCGGCGCATGGCCGATCACCGCGCGGGCATAGGCGGGCAGGACGGCAACGCCGACCTGTTCCTCGACCAGCGCCAGTACGGTTGAAATCTGGTTGACCTCATAGGCGACCACCAGTTCGACACCGGCCTGCGCGAAACCGGCCTCGACCCAGTTGCGCAGGTTCGAGGCCGGGCGCAGCACGATCTGCGGCTGGTCGACGATATCGGCCCAACGCAGCGCGGCATTGTCGGTGGCGGGATGGCTGCGGTGGCAGAACAGCATCGCCTCGTCCCGCATGATGACCGTCGACGACAGCTCGGGCAGGTTGTCAGGGAATGTGCCGATGCCAAGGCTGGCATGACCTGAACGGACCATGCGGATGATGTCCTCGGTTCCGGTGTCGCTGATCTCCAGCCGGGCGCCGGATGTGCGCGAAAATTCGCGGATGGCGCCCGGCAGCAGCGCCGAGGCCAGCAGCGGAGGCGCCGCGATCCGCACCACCCCGCTTTGCCAGATGCGAAAGCCCTGCATGTCCTCAAGCAGCGCGTCGGCGGCATCGAGGCAGCGCCCGGCGCGGGCCAGAAACAGCTCGCCCGCCTCGGTCAGGCTGATGCGGCGTGTGGTGCGGTGGAAGAGCTTAAGCTTTAGATCCTGCTCGATTTTTCTAACTGAAGCCGATAGCGACGGCTGGCTGATCCCCAGTCGTTCGGCGGCGGCCGAAAAGCTTTGAAGCTGCGCGATGGTGCGGATGATCTGCATCTGCCGCAGGGTCAGGTCGAGTGATTCATTCATAACCCGCAGATTATCAATCCATACGGTCCAGTCCACTATATCCGGCCCCGGCCAACTGGCAGCATTGACCGAAATCAAAAGTCCGACCGCCACGAGGAGAGGCGCGGACACCAACGGGAGCTTCGGAAATGCGTCTTTTCAACACCACCGCCATCGCGCTGGGGCTGGCTTTGTTCGCTGGCGCCGCCATGGCGGAAACCGCCAGAATCGGCATCATCACCACGCTGAGCGGTCCCGCCGGCTATCTTGGCGCCGATATCCGCGACGGCTTCGATCTGGCGGTCAAGGACGGCAAGCTGGGTGGCGTCCCGGTCGAAGTCGAGGTCCAGGACGACAAGCTGGACCCCGGCCAGGGTCGCCAGATCGCCGACCGGATGCTGAACGACGAAGGTATCCGCCTGCTGACCGGCATCGTCTTTTCCAACGTCGCCGGGGCCGTGGTGCCCGAGGTGACCGGCTCGGACGCGATCTATGTCAGCGCCAATGCGGGTCCCTCGACGCTGGCGGGCAAGGGCTGCAACGAAAACTATTTCGTCGCGAGCTGGCAGAACGACACGCTGCATGAAATGGCCGGCAAGCTGGCCCAGCAGGACGGCTACAAGCGCGCCTTCCTGATCGCGCCGAACTATCAGGCCGGCAAGGACGGGCTGAACGGCTTCAAGCGCGAGTTCAAGGGCGAGATCGTGGACGAGGTCTATACCCCCCTTGGCCAGACCGATTTCTCGGCCGAGATTGCCCGGATCCGCGCCGCCGGCCCCGACGTGGTCTATCAGTTCCATCCCGGCGAAAGCGGCATCGCCTTCGTCAAGCAATACCAGCAGGCTGGTCTGGGCAATATCCCGATGGTGCTGGCCGAGCCCGCCTCGGACGCGGTGATCCTGAAGGCGCTTGGCGATCAGGCGATCGGGATGCAGATCGCGACTCATTGGGCCGAGAACATCGACAATCCCGCCAACAAGGCCTTTGTCGAGGCATGGAAGGCGAAATATCCGGGCCGCCCGATGACCACCTATGCCGAGCAGGGCTACCAGACCGCGCTGCTGATGGCCGCGGGCCTTCAGGCGGCCGGCGGGGACGTATCCGACCTTGACGCGCTGCGTCAGGGCATCCGCGATGCCAAGGTCGAAGGTCCGCGCGGCAACTTCGCCTTTGGTCCGAACCAGCACCCGGTTCAGGACTGGTATTCGGCCGAGGTGGTCAAGGGCACCGACGGCGCCCCGGTCGCCAGCGTGCGCGAGAAGATCGCCGAGGGCAGGGGCGATGTCTACGCCTCGGAATGCAAGCTGTAAGTCAGCCCTTCCGACCGCCCGGCGACGGCCCATGGCCGTCGCATCCGACATCGAAAGGACCACGCGATGACCCTGCTCGTCGAGCAGCTCCTCAATGGCGTGCAGTATGGCTTCATGCTGTTCCTGCTGGCCGCCGGCCTGACCCTGATCTTCGGGATCATGGGCATCATCAACCTGGCGCATGGCTCGTTCTACATGGCCGGCGCCTTTATCGGCACCTGGACCGCCGCGGCGGCGGGGTCGTTCTGGATCGGGCTGCTGGCGGCGCTGGCCGGCAGCGCGATCATCGGCATCGTGATCGAGTTCACGGTGATCCGGCGGCTTTACGCCCGCGACCACCTTGAGCAGGTGCTGGCTACATTCGCGCTGGTGCTGATCTTCAACCAGTTGGCGACCATCATCTTTGGCCGCCAGCCGCTGATGGCCTCGCCGCCGGCGTTGCTGTCTTCCTCGGTCGAGCTGCTGCCGGGGCTGGTCTATCCGGTCTATCGGCTGGCGATCATCGCGGTCGGGCTGGCGGTGGCGGCGGGGCTTTACCTGCTGATCAATCGCACCCGCATCGGCATGCTGATCCGCGCCGGGGCCTCGGACCGCGAGATGGTGCGCTGCCTCGGCGTGCGCATCGGGCTGATCTATACGCTCGTCTTCGGCCTTGGCATCGTGCTGGCGGGGCTGGCAGGATATCTGGCCGGGCCGATCTATTCGGTCCAGGCCGGCATGGGCGACCGCATCATCCTGCCCACTTTCGTCGTGGTGGTCGTGGGCGGTGTCGGCTCGATCCGCGGCGCCTTTGTCGCGGCGCTGCTGCTGGGGGTCATCGACACATTGCTGCGCGCCTATGCGCCGGGGCTGCTGCGTTCCGTCATGGAAAGCGCGGCGGCCGATACGCTGGGCGGCGGCCTGGCCTCGATGGGGATCTATCTGCTGATGGCGCTGGTGCTGCTGGCGCGCCCGCAGGGCTTTTTTCCGGCGAAAGGATAAGGAATGACCGATCTTGCACATCCCTCGCCCGCCGACGAGGCCCGGCAGGGCATCCGGCCGGCCACCGTCGCCTTCGGCGCGGTGCTGCTGGCGGCGCTGATCGCGCTGCCCTATATCGCCGGCGCGCTGGGGATGAACTCGCTGATCAACCTCGGCTCGCGCGTGCTGATCTATGCGATTGCGGTCGCCAGCCTGAACATTGCGCTGGGGTTCGGCGGGCTGGTCAGCTTCGGCCACGCCGCCTTCTTCGGCATCGGCGCCTATGTCGTGGCGATGCTGTCGAACCATGCCGACTGGGGCACGCCGTTTCTGGGCGTGATCCCGGGTACCAACAGCCTGATCCTGTGCCTGCTGGCCGCGATGATCTGCGCCGGGCTGGCGGCCGCCATCATCGGCGCGCTGTCGCTGCGCACCGGAGGCATTCAGTTCATCATGATCACGCTGGCATTCGCGCAGATGATCTATTTCATGTTCACCTCGCTTTCGGCCTATGGCGGCGACGACGGGCTGATGATGCCGGGCGCAAACGAGTTTTTCGGGCTGAACCTGCGCAACCGGACCAGCTTCTACTTCTTGTGCCTGACGATCGCGGTGGCCGGGTTCTGGCTTTACTGGCAGTTCATGCGCTCGTCCTTCGCGGCGGTGCTGGACGGCGTGCGCCAAAGCCCGCAGCGGATGCAGGCGCTGGGGCTGTCGCCCACGCGCCACCGCCTGACGGCCTTTGTGCTGTCGGGCATCGGCGCCGGTCTGGCCGGCGGCTTGCTGGCGAACTTGCTGCGCTTTTCCAGCCCCGACACGCTGAGCTGGAACAGCTCGGGCCTGTTGATGATCATGCTGATCCTGGGCGGGGTCGGCACGCTTTGGGGGCCGTTTCTGGGCGCCATGCTGATCCTTGTGCTTGAGGATGTCTTTGGCGCCTGGACCGAGAACTGGCCGCTGGTCCTTGGCATCGTGCTGCTGCTGGTCGTGCTGAACACCCATGGCGGCGTTGTCGCGCTGATCCGCCGCGTGACGGGGGGAAGGCTGTGATGACCGGCGATGCCATTCTTTCCGTCCGCGGTCTGGTCAAGCGGTTTGCCGGATTGCTGGCGACCGACCATGTCGATCTGGACCTGCGTCCCGGTGAAATTCATGCCCTGATCGGGCCGAACGGGGCCGGAAAGTCGACGCTGATCAACCAGATCTGCGGCACGCTGACCCCGGATGCGGGCACGGTCCTGCTGCGCGGGCAGCCGGTGGACCGGCTGGATGCGGCGGCGCGGGCGGCGCGCGGCATCGGGCGCACCTTCCAGGTGGTGCGGCTGATCGACGACGCCACCGTGATGCATTACCTAGGCGTCGCCGTGCAGCGTCACCTCCGCCCCATCCCGCCCCGGCGCGCTGGCGAGCGCGGTCGCGCCGCGCTCACGCATGAGGCGGGTCGGCGGCTGGCCGAGGCGCGGCTGGACGGCATCGCCACTGCCTCGGTCTGCGACCTGTCGCATGGTTATCGCAAGCAGCTTGAGCTGGTGATCGCCCGCGCCATGAAGCCGGCGGTCCTGCTGATGGACGAGCCGATGGCGGGGCTTGGGCAGGCCGAAAGCAGCGACATGATCGCGACGCTTTCCGCGCTGCGCGCCGAGGTGCCGATGCTGCTGGTCGAACATGACATGGACGCGGTGTTCCACCTCGCCGACCGCATCAGCGTGCTGGTCTATGGCCGCATCATCGCCTCGGGCAGCGTCGCCGAAATTCGCGAAAACCCCGAGGTGCGTCGCGCCTATCTGGGCGAGGAGGACATCTGATGCTGAAGATCGAACACCTTCAGTCGGGTTACGGCCACACGCCGGTGCTGTTCGGCCTGAACCTTGCGCTGCGCGAAGGTCAGGTCGTCACCCTGATGGGCCGCAACGGCATGGGCAAGACCACGACCATCCGCACGGTGATGGGCCAGATCCGCACCTCGGGCGGCAGGGTCGTCTTCGCCGGCGCCGACATCACCGGCAGCGCGCCCGAACTGGTCGCGCGGCGCGGCATCGGGCTGGTGCCCGAGGGGCGCCACATCTTCCCCACCCTGACCGTGCGCGAAAACCTGATCGCCACCGCCGCCAACCGCCTTGGCGCGGCGCGGCCCTGGACGCTGGCCCGCGTGATTGCGCTGTTCCCGCGGCTGGGCGAACGGCAGGAGCAACTGGCCGGCACCCTGTCGGGCGGCGAACAACAGATGCTGGCCATCGGCCGGGCGCTGATGACGAACCCGCGCCTTCTGATCCTTGACGAGGCGACCGAGGGTCTTGCCCCCGTCATCCGCGCCGAGATCTGGGCCTGCCTGAGCCTGCTGAAAACCGAAGGACAGTCGATCCTGATCGTCGACAAGAACCTGCGCGAACTCAAGCGGCTGGCCGATCATCACATCATCATCGAAAAGGGCCAGACCGTCTGGCAGGGCAGTTCCGCCGACATGGACCGGGACGCGGATCGGGTGCGGCGCTATGTCGGGCTGTAGGCGGTCATGCCCGGTCAGCGTCGGGTGCATCCTGCCGCGCGACGGCGTGCTGCAAGGCATCGGCCATGGCCTGTGCGGCCGGGGACAGCGGCGCATCGGCTCGCCACCACAGGCCCAGCGGGCGCTCGATCCCCGGCAGTTCGACCGGCAGGGCGACGATCTGGCCGTGGCGGGCCTCGACCATGGCAAGCTGCTGGGGCCAGACGGTGATGTAGTCGCCCGCCAGCAGCAGCGCGCGGTTGGACAGGAACGACAGCGACTCGACCCGCGGGACCGGGGCGGCAAGGCCGGCCGTGTCGAACATGGCGTCAAGCTGGCGGCGCATGGTCGTTTCGGTCGGGGGCAGGATCCATTGCTGGCGTTGCAGGGCACCCAGCGACAGGCCGGCATCGCTGGCGGCAAGCTGCGCCAGCGCATGTCCGGTGCGCACCACCAGCCGGCCGCGATCGGTGGCAAGGATGGTCTCGGCGATGTCGGCGGGGCGGCGGCGCGGCGGCAGCCGGCCCACGACAAGGTCAAGGTCGCCCCGGCGCAGCATCAGGGTCAGCCGCTCGTGCTGGCCCTCGGTGACGGTGACGCGCAGGCCCGGGCGCCGGGCCAGAAGCCGGGCGATGGCGTCGGGCACCAGCCCGCCCGCGGCCGAGGGCAATGCCCCCACCGCGACCGTGCCGCCCGTCCCCTCGCGCAGATCGGCCAGATCGCGGCCGGCACGGCGCAGGCGCGCGATGATGTCGCGGGCATGTCCGACCAGGACCGCGCCATAGCCCGTCGGCACCGCGCCGCGGCTGGTGCGTTCAAACAGCGTGACGCCAAGCGCGCCCTCGGCATCCTGCAAGGCCTTGGTGACGGCGGATTGCGTCATGTTCAGGCTGGCGGCGGCGGCCGCCAGACTGCCCTCACGCGCGATGGCGTCGATCAGGCGCAGATGGCGCAGGGAAAGCCGCATTTCGGGATGGTGCATCGGGGGCCTCGTGTCGCCGCTGATATGAGCATTACTCATATTACCGTTCCAGTAATTCACTTTCAAGAATACGGCACCTGACCGATACTTGCCTCAACCGGCGCGCTGCCGGGACGCCGCCGGAACAACCTCCGGCCCGCCGTCCGGCACCCGCGCCCGCAGAAGGACCGCAGAAGGACCGCAGAAGGATCCATGACGAGATGACCTCCTACCCCGATCTTGAACTTTATATCGCGGGCGAATGGCGCCGGACGGCCGATGACATGGCCGTGGTGAACCCGGCCAATGAGCGGCAGATCGGCCGCCTGCCCCGCGCGTCCAGGGCGGACCTTGACGATGCCCTTGGCGCCGCCGCCGAAGGCTTCCGCATCTGGAGCCGCACCGCCCCCCGCGACCGCGCCGATGTGATGATCCGTGCCGCGCGCCTGATGCGCAAGCGCATCGACGAGATCGCCTTCGCCATCACCGCCGAACATGGCAAGCCCTTCCAGCAGGCCCGGCTTGAGGTGATCCGCGGCTGCGAGTTTCTGGAATGGGACGCGGGCGAGGCGGTGCGCACCTATGGCCGTGTGATCCCCAGCGCGCCCGGCACCCGCTATGTTGTCCACCACCAGCCCATCGGCACGGTGGCGGCCTTCTCGCCCTGGAACTTCCCGATGAGCCAGCCGGCGCGCAAGATCGGCGGCGCCATCGCCTCGGGCTGCTCGATCATCCTGAAGGCGGCCGAGGAAACCCCGGCGGGCGCGCTGCATATCGCCCGCGCCTTTCACGATGCCGGGTTGCCGGCGGGCGTGCTGAACCTTGTCTTTGGCGACCCGGCCGAGATCTCGGGCTATCTGATCCCGCAGGATCAGGTGCGGCTGGTGGCGTTCACCGGCTCGACCGCGGTGGGGCGGCACCTGACGACGCTGGCATCCCAGCACATGACCCCTGTGCTGATGGAGCTGGGCGGCCATGCCCCGGTCATCGTCTGCGACGATGTGGACGTGGTCGATGCGGCCGTCATGTCCGCCAACCGCAAGATGCGCAATGCCGGGCAAGTCTGCACGTCGCCCACGCGCTTCTTCGTGCAGGACAGCATCTTCGACGAATTCACCCGTCATTTCGTCGACCGCGCCTCGAAGCTGCGCGTCGGCGACGGCATGGAGCCGGGGGTCGAGATGGGGCCGCTGGCCAATGACCGTCGCATCGAGGCGCTGGCCGGGCTGGTCGGCGACGCCACCGAAAAGGGCGCGCGCCTGATGACCGGAGGTGAGCGGATCGGCAACCGCGGCTATTTCTTCCAGCCGACCGTGCTGGCCAATGTCCCCGACACCGCCCGCGTCATGCAGGAAGAACCTTTCGGCCCGCTGGCGGTCATCAACCCGGTGTCCTCGCTGGACGAGGCGATCGAACGCGCGAACTCGGTTCCTTACGGCCTTGCCGCCTACGGCTTCACCCACAATGCCGCCAATGTCGACCGCATGGTCGAGGGCGTCGAATGCGGCAACCTGTCGATCAACACGCTTGAGGCATCGTTGCCGGAAACGCCCTTCGGCGGCGTCAAGTCCTCGGGCTATGGCCGCGAAGGCGGGGCCGAGGGGCTGCACCATTACATGACGGTCAAGAACCTGTCGCATTTCATGGCGATTGAACCCGCCAACAAGGGAACGGACGAATGAAATACTCTCGCAAGGACGCCAAGTCCCATGCCTGCCAGCACATGAAGGGGATCTGGGCCGCCGCGCTGATGCCCTTCGACGACAAGGGCCGGATGGACGAAGATGCCTTCGCCAGCAACATGGACCACTGGATCGCCGATCTGGGCATCTCGGGCTTTTTCATCACCGGCAAGCAGGGTGAGTTCTTTTCCATGTCGATGGATGAGCGGAAACGCTCGTTCGAGATGGCGGTGAAGGCGACCCAGGGCCGGGCGCAGACGATCATGTCGGTCTCGGACCAGAACATGGACAATGTCATCGAACTGGCCCGCCATGCGCAGGATTGCGGCGCCGATTATGTCGTCGTCCACGCCCCGGTGCTGAGCTTCTTCAAGGCCCAGGACGAGACGCTGAAGAACTATTACAAGATCATCACCGACGCGGTCGATATCGGCGTGGCTTTGTGGAGCCATCCCGACAGCGGCTATCTGATGAGCCCGCAGCTTTGCAACGAACTGGCCGATCTGGAAACGGTGGTGGCGATCAAGTATTCGGTGCCGCGCCCGATGTATGCCGAACTGACGCGGCTGGCGGGCGACCGCATCCAGGTCAGCACCGCCTCGGAAGAGGAATGGCTGGACAATATCCTTGAACTGAACTGGCAGCTTTACCTGTGCTCGTCGCCGCCCTACCTGATCCAGACCGCAAGGGACCGGCGGATGCACGACTATACGCAGCTTGCCTTTGCCGGAAAGGCGGACGAGGCGCGCAGCCTGCGCGACAGCCTTGACCCGGTGCGGCGCGCGCTGCGCGACACCCGCCCGGCGGAAAAGCCGCATTCCCACCAGAAATACTGGCAGGAGCTGCTGGGCCAGACCGGCGGGCGCGTGCGCGCGCCGCTGCTGGAACTGACCGCGGATGAAAAGGCCGCCACCCGCGCCGCCTTTGAAGGCTGCGGGCTCAAGCTGTGACAGAGCCGCGGCCGCAGCATCGCGGCCGCGCATGACCAATACGACCAGGGAGAAATGACATGATCAAGCAAGGTCGCCTGAGGGCATTCAATTTCCAGAAATGGATCGACGAGAACAAGCACCTGCTGAAGCCGCCGGTCGGCAACCAGATGGTGTTCAAGGATGCCGGGCTGATGGTCACCGTGGTCGGCGGCCCCAACCAGCGTGCCGATTTTCACGACGATCCGGTTGAGGAATTCTTCTACCAGCTCAAGGGCGACATGCTGCTGAAGGTGGTCGATGACGGCGAACATTACGATATCCCGATCCGCGAGGGCGACGTGTTCCTGCTGCCTGCGCATGTCCGCCACTCGCCGCAGCGGCCGCAGGAAGGCTCGATCGGGCTGGTGATCGAACCGGAACGCCCCGAGGGCGCGCTGGACGCGATCGAATGGTATTGCTTCAACTGTCAGGCGCTGGTCCACCGCGCCGAGATCGATCTGGAAAGCATCGTCGACGACCTGCCGCCGATCTACAACGCCTTCTACGAACAGACCGAGCTGCGCAAATGCCCCGAATGCGGCGAAGTGCATCCGGGCAAGGTCCCGCCGGAAGGCTGGGTCCAACTGTGAGTGCCACGTCCCGTCGCGCGACCCGCGTCGTTCTGGTCGGCTGGGGCGCCATCGGCACCGCCGTCGCGCGCCTGCTGGCGCAGGATGCGCAGGGCAATGGCGCAGCCAGGATCGTGGCCATCGGCGTGCGGGACGTTGCGGCGACCCTGCGGCGGGACGACCTGCCGCAGGGCGCGCGGGTGATCGGCGACCCCGCCGGACTGGCCGGCCTTGACGCCGATCTGGTGGTCGAGGCCGCCGGCCGCGACAGTGTCGGGCCATGGGGGCGGGCGGCGCTGGATGCAGGGATGGACTTCGCGCTGTCCTCGACCTCGGCGCTGGCGGACGGCGCGCTGCTGGCCGACCTTCGGGCGCGGGCGGCGCGTTCGGGCGGGCAGTTGATCGTTCATCCCGGCGCGCTTGGCGGCATCGACGCGCTGGCAGCCGCGCGCCACATGGGTCTGGCCGAGGTCGAGCATCGCATCGTGAAACCCGCCCGCGCATGGGCCGGGACCGAGGCCGAGCGCCTTTGCCCGCTTGACGCGCTGACCGCGCCCGCGGCCTTTTTCAGCGGCACCGCCAGCGAAGCCGCAAGCCGCTTTCCGCAGAACGCCAATGTTGCGCTGACGACCGCGCTGGCGGGGATCGGTCCCGAAAGGACGCGCGTCAAGCTGGTCGCCGATCCGGGCGCGACCCTGAACCGGCACGAGATCACCGCCAGCGGCGATTTCGGCCAGCTTGAGGTCAGGATCGCCAACAACCCCCTGCCTGAAAACCCCAAGACCTCGGCCATGACTGCGCTGAGCCTTGTGCGGCTGATCGAAAACCGCGCGGCGGCATTGGTCATCTGACCCATGACCGGCGAGCTGATCGCCCTTGACTCGGCCGCGCTTTATGCGCTGAGCGGCGTCGCCATCGCGCGCTGCGCTGCCGGGGACCCGGAACGGCGCGGCGACAATGGCGCCTTTCTCTCGATCCTGCTGACGGCGGGCTTCTCTCTCGCGCTGTGGCTGGCATGGGGCGGCGCGGGCGCGCTGCCCGCCATGCCGGGGGCGTCAATCCGCGCGGCCATCGGGCTTTTCGTTGCCGCAGGCGTGCTTTCGACCGTGCTGGGCCGGCTGGCGATGTTTCGCGCCATCGCCAGCGGCGGCGCCATCCGTGCCAGCATGTTGCGGCGCCTGACGCCGGTCTTTGCGGCGCTGGCCGCGTTGCCCCTGCTGGCCGAGACACCCCTGCCGCGCGATTGTCTGGGCATGGCGCTGGTGCTGGTCGCGACCGCCGCCACGGGCTGGTCCGGGCGGGCGCGCACGGGGGGACAGCCGGGTTGGGCGGTCTGGGGTATCGCCTCGGCGGCGTTCTATGGCCTTGCCTATGTCTTGCGCAAAATGGCGCTGCTGCACCTGCCCGCGCCGGTCTTCGGTGCGCTGATCGGGGCGGCGACGGGGCTGGTCTGGTATCTGCTTGCCGCCTCCTTCAGTCCCATTGCCCGGCGCAGCTTGCGCCACGCCTTGCAGCCGCCGGGGCCGTGGCAGATGGCCGCCGCGACCAGCATGGCGCTGGCGCAGATCGGGCAATTCCTGGCGCTGGCCTTGATCGATGTCGCCAGGGTCGCGATCATCGGCGCAACCGAGACCCTTATCAGCATCTTCCTTGCCGGCTGGATCGCGCGGTCCGAGCCTGTGCCCGGGCCGCGCATCTGGGCCGCCGCCGCGCTGTCGATGCTGGGTATCGTCCTGATCTCGCTGTGAAGGAACGATCCCCGCGCGCCGGTCAGATGGTGATGCCGCCGTCCACGTTCACGGTCTGGCCGGTGATGAAGCTGCCATCGGCGGATGCCAGGAACATGCAGATCCCCGCGATTTCATCGACGGTGCCGAAACGCCCGGCGGGCTGGCGGTCGATGAAGAAGCGATAGGCCTTGTCGGCATCGCCCAGCTTCTCGGCCAGTTCCTCGATCCGCTCGCGCAGCGAGGGCGAGTCGACCGTCCCCGGGCAGACCGCGTTGCAGCGGATGCCGTTCGCCAGATAGTCGGCGGCGACGGCTTTCGTCAGCCCGATCAGGCCACCCTTGGCCGCGCCGTAAGCCGCGCGCTTCGGGAAGCCCTTGATCGACGAGGCGACCGAGGCGATCGTCGTGATGCTGCCGCCATTGGCCTTCATCGCCGGGATCGCGGCGCGCAGGACGTAATAGGCGCTGTCCAGCGTGATCGCGGTCGAGCGGCGCCAGTCCTCGGGCGTGCATTCCTCGATGGTGCCCTGATGGACATAGCCCACCGCATGGACCAGCGCATCGATCCGCCCGATCCCCGCGAAATAGCGGGCGACGGCGTCGGCGTCGGTGGCATCGAGCCGCGCGACCTCGGCGCCGGTCAGCGTGGCCAGCAGGTCCTCGCGCAGGTCGGTCGCATAGACCGTCGCGCCCTCGGCCAGAAAGCGCTCGGCCACGGCGCGGCCGATGCCCTGACCGGCGGCGGTGACGACCGCGATCTTGCCCGAAAGCCGCCGGGCGGGGTTTTCATAGGTGATGGTCATGGTGTCATTCCTTGGCGCAAGGGATCAGCGAACGGGTTCGACGACCTGGCGCTGCTGGCCAAGCCCTTCGATGCCCAGCTCGACCACCTCGCCCACGGCGAGATAGCGCGGCGGCTTCATGCCGGCGCCGACGCCCGGGGGGGTGCCGGTGCAGATCAGGTCGCCCGGCTCAAGCTGGCAGAACTCGCTCATATAGGCGACGATGGTGCGCACGTCGAAGATCATGTTCCGGGTCGAGCCGGTCTGCATCCGCGTGCCGCCGACATCGAGCCACATCGACAGGTTCTGCGGGTCGGGCACCTCGTCCGCGGTCACCAGATAAGGGCCGGTCGGGCAGAAGTTGGGGTAGCTTTTGCCCTTGACCCACTGGCCGCCGCGCTCCATCTGCCAGGCGCGTTCAGAGACGTCGTTGACGACGGTATAGCCAAGGACGTGATCCAGCGCCCGTTCGGGGGCCACGTCCAGCACGCGCTTGCCGATGACGACGCCCAGTTCCACCTCCCAGTCCAGCTTGGTCATCTGGCGGGAATACAGGATCGGGTCGTTCGGGCCGCAATAGGTGGCCGAGGATTTGTTGAACAGGATCGGCTCGGCCGGGACCGGCAGGCCCGCCTCGGCCGCGTGGTCGGAATAGTTCAGGCCGATGCACCAGATATTGCGCGGCTGGCTGATCGGCGGCCCGATGCGCACGCCCTTCAGGTCCACCGCCGGCAGCGCCGTCAGATCGACACCGCCAAGCCGCGCGGCGATCTCGCCCACCGTATCGGGGGTGAAGTCGCCGATCAGCGCGCTGACATCGCGCGCAATGCCATTGCCATCGACGGCGCAGGGCCGTTCCTGACCGATATTTCCCGCACGAAGCAGTTTCATGCCTTGTTCCTTTCTTGCTGCCGGGCCCACCAGGTATTTTGCAGCGGCAATCCCGCGACAAAATCACCCGAGCCCGCTTCTTCCTGAATACGGATACATTCGTTCCACTTCGCCAGCCGCTCGGACCGGGTCAGCGAGCCGACCTTCAACTGGCCTGCGCCCAGCCCGACGGCGAGATGGCTGATCGACACGTCCTCGCTTTCGCCCGAGCGGGCCGAGACGACCGGGCGGAAGCCCGCCGCATCGGCCGCCATCAGCGCCTCGACCGCCTCGGAGACGGTGCCGGCCTGGTTCACCTTGATCAGGACGGCGTTGCAGGCGCCCTCGGCTGCGGCGGCGCGGACAAGGGCGGCGTTGGTCACCAGATAGTCGTCGCCGATGATCTGCACGCGGTCGCCAAAACGGGCGGTAAAGGCGGCCATGCCCGCGGGGTCGTCCTCGGCCAGCGGGTCCTCGATCGAGACGATGGGATAGGCGTCCAGCCAGCGGCCAAGCTGGTCGATCATGCCGGCGGAATCCAGTTCGCGATCCTCAAGCGCCAGGCGATAGCGGCCATCGCGCCCGAATTCGGACGCGGCCACATCCAGCGAGATCACGACCCGCTCGCCCGGCTTTTCGCCGGCAAGGCGGATCGCCTCGCAAAGGACCTCCAGCGCTTCCTCGTTGCTGGAAAAGTTCGGCCACCAGCCGCCTTCATCGGCGACGCCGCCCAACTGGCCCTTGCGGCGCATCAGGTCGCCGGCGGCGAAATAGACCTCGTTCGTGATCTCCATCACCTCGTCGAAGTCGCGGGCACCGGGAACCATGACCATGAAATCCTGCACATCGACGCGCCGCCCGGCATGGGCGCCGCCGCCGAAGATCTGGATTTCCGGCAAGGGGATCGAGGGCGTGCGGCCATAGTAATCCGCGATATGGCGCCACAAGGGCACCTGCGCCGCCGCCGCGGCCGCATGCAGCGCCGCCAGCGAGACCGCGACCATGGCGTTGCCGCCCAGCGTCGCCTTCAGCGCCGAGGGGTCAAGCGCGCGCAGCACCGCGTCCACGCCGGTCTGATCGGCGCCGTCCTTGCCCAGCAGCGCCGAGGCGATCACGCCATTGACGTTCGCCACCGCCTTGCCGACGCCCTTGCCACGCAGGGCCGTGCCCTCGTCGCGCAGGTCCAGCGCCTCGCGCATGCCGCGCGATGCGCCGGCCGGGGCGATGGCGCGGCCACGCGCGCCATTGGCCAGCAGCACCTCGGCCTCGACCGTCGGATTGCCGCGCGAATCCCATACCCGCCGGCCCCTGATGCCGGTGATCCTTGTATCTGTCATTGTGCAAGTTCCCTGGCCCAGCCCTGCCGGATTTCGGCAAGGGTCTTTCTGGGCGTTGCGATGAAATCCGGGGCGAAGCCGCGCACCAGCGCCTTGTCGCCGTCCGAGGTGATGTATTCGACCGGCGACTTGCCATCGACGCGCGCCAGAAACAGCGCCGGCAGCAGCCGGGCGGCGCGGGCCTCAAGCCCTGCCGCGGGTTCCCAGTCGACCGCCGCCAGATAGGCCGCCGCCAGCGCGTCGAAGGCGGCCAGGTAATCGGGCGTGCTGGCGCGGCGCTCGACGCATTTCAGCATCAGGTGGTTCAGGCAGAAGGCAAAGTCGAAGGACGGATCGCCATACCACGCGCATTCCGCGTCAAGAATGACCGGGCCACCCGGACCGACAAGGATGTTCTTGGGGCTGATATCGCCATGGACCAGCGCGCGATGGGTATGCAGCACGTCATCCGACATCGCCATCAGTTGCGGCGCCAGATCGGGGTGAACGGTCGCCGTCGCCTCAAGATAGGGGGCAAGGCGGATGGCGTGGAACACCCCGTCATTGGCAAAGCGCCGCGCCACCTCGGCCGAGCCTGCGGTGGCGGAATGGATGGCGGCCATGGTCGCGCCAAGGCGTGCCGCGAAGGCGGCATCGACGCGGCCATGGCGCAGTTCCTCTTTCCAGACCGGGTAATCCTGCGGCTGGAAATAGGTCATGGCGAATGCGCCAAGCGCCGCGTCATGGGCCAGAACCTGCGGCACCGCCGAGGGCGCGACCTTTGCCGCCTCGATCATCCATTCGACCTCGCTGGCGTTGCGGCTGACGGGCGCCTTCCATTCCTGCGCCACGCGCAGCGTCGCCAGCGCCTTTTTCACCACGAAGGTCCGTTCGCCCGCCGTCACCTTCCAGATATCCGAGGCGACGCCGCCGGTCAGGGGTGCGATGGACCATTGCTCGTCCGGCCCGACCAGCCCCGAGCGTTCAAGGAAAGTCAGGATGCCGGGGTCGACGCCCTCGGCCCCGCCTGTATCTGCCAGAGTGCTCATCAGCTTCTCCAATCCCCTGGAAATGCCGGGCAGGGGCCTGCCCGGACCCGTGCCTCAGGCGGCCTTGGCCGCCGGTTCCGCGGCAAGGAACGACCTGCCGTCGGCGTCGAAGATGTGCAGGTCGCGCGGATCGGCCTCAAGCCGGATCACCGCGCCGCGCTTCAGCGCGACATTGCCGCCAAGCTTGGCGGTCAGCGGCTCGGCGCCCTGGCCAAGGTCGATATAGACCAGCTGCACTTCGCCCAATTGCTCGATATAGTCGATGCGGCCCTCGAACAGCGCGGGGCCCTCGGTCACGCGCAGGTCCTCGGGGCGGACGCCGAAGCTGATCGTGGTGCCGGCGGCGGCAGCGGGCGTGGCGATGGGCACGCTGGCGCGGCTTTGGCCGGCGATGGTGACTTCGGTCGTCGCGCCGGCCTTGTCGACGCGCGCCGGCAGGATGTTCATGGCCGGAGAGCCGATGAACTGCGCCACGAACAGGTTGCCGGGGCGGCGGTAAAGCTCCATCGGCGTGCCGACCTGCTCGATGCGGCCATCCTTCAGCACCACGATGCGGTCGGCCAGCGTCATCGCCTCGACCTGATCGTGGGTGACATAGATCATGGTCGTCTGCGGCATCGATTCCTTCAGCTTGGCGATCTCGATGCGGGTGGCGACGCGCAGCGCCGCGTCAAGGTTCGACAGCGGCTCGTCGAACAGGAACACCTTGGGGTCGCGCACGATGGCGCGGCCGATGGCGACGCGCTGGCGCTGGCCGCCCGACATCGCCTTGGGCAGCCGGTCAAGGTATTTGTCCAGTTGCAGGATCTCGGCGGCGCTGCGCACGCGGCGGTCGATCTCGGCCTTCAACTGCTTGGCGATCCGCATCGAGAAGGCCATGTTGTCGTAGACCGTCATGCGGGTAAAGCGCGTAGGACTGGAACACCATGGCGATGCCGCGCTTCGAGGGCGGGACATCGTTCATCACCTCTCCGTCGATCTTGAGCGTGCCGCCCGAGATCTCCTCCAGCCCGGCGATCGAACGCAGAAGCGTCGACTTGCCGCAGCCCGAGGGGCCGACGAAGACGACGAACTCGCCCGAGGGAATATCCAGATTGATACCGTGAAGGACCTTCTGCGTGCCGTAGGTCTTCACCACGTTCCTAAGTTCCAGGTCGGCCATCATATCCTCACTGAGTTTCGGGTGCGGTGGGCGGCGCGGGCCATTGGCCGCGCCGCGGCCGTGATCATTTTTTCAGGGTGTTCTCGATCTGGGTCTGTGCCCAGGCGACGGCATCGGCGGCGGACATGCCGTCGACCAGCATCTTCTGGAAGGACTGGCTGACCACCTTGGACTGGTAGACCGCCGCCGACGCGACCGAGGGCGCGGCCTTGTAGCCGTCGACGATGCCGTTCTTGGCCATGGCGTCGAAGGGCGCGAATGCGGGGGTATCGGCAAACAGCGGCAGCGTCTTGGTCATTTCCGGATAGACCGGGACCCAGCGACCGCCGGTCACCTCGATCAGCTTTTCATAGTTCTCGGTCTGGAAGAAGTAATCCAGCCATGCCTTGGAATCGTCCTTGCGCGCGCCGGACTTGTTGACCAGCCACATGAACGAACTCAGGATCGAGGCCGAGCGGCCTTTGTCGCCGGGACCCTTGGGGATCTCGATCATGGCGCTGCTGGCCAGCAGTTCGGGGTCGTTTTCCTTCATCCAGGAATAGACGCTGGCGGGGTTCATGATGAAGGCGGCGCGGCCGGTCTGATAGGCGGTGTTGTTGCCGGCATCGTCCCAGGTCAGCACGGTCTTGGGGATCAGCCCCTCGGCGAACATGTCGGCGATGTACTGATAGGCGGCGACGGTCTCGGGCGTGTTCCAGGTCGCGGTCTTGCCGTCTTCCGAGAACATCGCCCCGCCGAACGACCAGACCAGCATGCGCATCTGCATCTCGGCGTCGTTGGCGTTCGACAGCGTGATGCCAAGGCCGGCGACCTGCGGGTTCTTTTCGGTGATGGCCTTGGCGGCGGCGCGCAGCTCGTCCCAGGTCTTGGGGATTTCAAGGCCGGCCTCTTTCAGCAGGTCGGTGCGCGCGAACATCGGGAAGACGTCGACCTCAAGCGGGACGGCGTGGGCCTGCCCCTCATACATGGCCTGCGGCATGATGCCTTCGTAGATGCCGCCCGATTTGCCGCGCATGTTGGCCACGACATCGTCCAGGGGCTCGGTCAGGCCCAGCGAGGCGTAATACTGCGCCTGCTGACCGACCTGGGCAAAGACGTCGGGGGCGGCCTTGCCCTCGAACGCGGCGGCAAGACGCTCGCTCATCACGTTGCCGGGGACGACGACATATTCGACGTCGATGCCGCGTTCCTTGCCGAACTGCTTGGCAAGCTCGGCCACGACCTTGTCGGCCTGCGGGTTGAAGGACTGAAGCCCCCAGATGGTCAGGTCTGCCGCAAGGGACGGCGTGGCAAAGGCAAGGATGGTGCCGGTGATCAGGCTGCCAAGTAACGTCTTCATGGTTCTCTCTCCCTTCAGGTGATGCAAGCGGGTCAGCCCTTGACGCTGCCGGCCGACAGGCCTTCGACGATGTAGCGTTGGGCGACGACGTAGATGATGAAGATGGGCAGGATGGCGATGACCGAACTGGCCATGAGCTGCCCCCAGATGAAGGTATCGCCCATGATCAGCCCCGAAAGACCCGCGGTAAAGGTCTTGGTATCGGCCGAATAGACGAAGACCAGCGCGTAAAGGAATTCGTTCCAGGCGTGGGTAAAGGCGAACAGCGCGACCACCGCAAGGCCGGGCGTGGCGATGGGCAGCACCACCCGCAGCAGCGTCTGGAAGCGGTTGGCGCCGTCGATCTGCGCGGCCTCGTCCAGCTCCATCGGGATGGTGCGGAAATAGCCGATCAGCAACCAGGTACAGAAGGGCACGGTGAAGGTCAGATAGGCCAGCACCAGCCCCACCTTCGAGTCGATCAGCCCCAGCCGTTGCAGCACGATGAACAGCGGGATGAACAGCAGGGACGGCGGCAGCAGATAGGCGGTGACGATGGCGCGGGCGGCAAGGGCGCGGCCGCGGAACTCCATCCGGGCAATGGGATAGGCCGCCAGCGTGCCGACGATGGCCGAGATCAGCGTCACCCCCACCGCGACCTGGATCGAGTTCAGCACATATTGCGGAAACTCCGAGTCCATGGCCGCGCGATAGTTGGCCAGCGTGAACACCTTGGGAATGAAGGTGGGCGGCAGGGCATAGATCTCGCGCGAGGTCTTCAGCGAGGTGACGATGATCCAGTAGATCGGCGCCAGCGACCAGAACAGTGCCACGGCCACGCCAAAGAAGGTCACCGTGCGGCGGATGGTTTTTGAACGACTGCTTTCGATCATGGGACTGCTCCGTTAGCGCCGGTTGGATTGCAGCATCCGCCGCGTCAGCACGACGATGAGGACAAGGAATACCGGTACGACCGACACCAGCACCGCCGAGCCAAGGCCAAGCTGGCTTTGGGTGATGCCGTATTCATAGGCGAGCGTCGGCAGGATGTGCGTGCGCATGGCCGGTCCGCCGCCGGTCAGGATGAAGACCATGTGGAACGAGTTGAAGGTCCAGATCGCCGACAGCATGACCGTGACCGAGATCACCTCGCGCATCTGCGGCAGCGTGACCGAGCGATAGCGCCGCCAGGGCGAGGCGCCGTCCAGCACAGCGGCCTCTTTCAGGTCGGCCGGGATGGCGGTCATGGCGGCAAGGAACATCATGGTAAAGAACGGCAGCCCGTGCCAGACCATGGCAATGCCGATCGAGAACTTGGCGATGAACGGGTCCGACAGCCAATAGACGGGCTGGCCGACGATCCCCAGTTCCAGCAGCAGCGAATTCAGCACCCCCGCCTGTTCGTCAAAGATCCATTTCCAGCTCAGGCCCGCGATCAGGCCCGGCACCGCCCAGGGCAGAAAGACCAGCGCCCGGATCAGCCCGCGCATCGGCATCGGCTGGGACAGAAGCGCCGCCGAGGCCAGGCCCAGGATCAGCTTCATCGTCACCACGCAGACCGTCAGCACCAGCGAGTTCATCGCCGCGCCAAGGAAGTGCTCGTCCGTCATCAGCTTGGCGAAGTTGTCAAAGCCGATGAAGCTGCCGGGCTGCGCAACCGCCCGGTCGGTGAACGAGGTCGCGATGCCGTCGGCAAAGGGATAGGCGATCAGCGCCGCGAAGATGGCGGCGGCAGGCGCAAGAAAGATATAGGCGGCAAGCCAGTCCCGTTGTCGCCATTCGCGCATGGCTGAAATTGAACGTGCGGCAATATTTTGTTGGACCATTCTTCCGCCCTCCGACTCGGCGCCATCGCGCCGGGAACAATGTCTGCTGCTGGACCATGCGCATATTTGTGGGACTAATGCAAACACATTTGGACAGAAAAGTGACAACGTCGGGTCGGCCGCGGGGGATATTCGTTGACTTTGTGGGTTTTCGCTGCCATCTTCGCCCCATAAGTCCAACAAATAAACTGAAACAAGTCCAACAAATGAGCCAAAACATGCAGCCGCAACAAAAAGACAGCGAATCAAGCGCCGGCGGGACGAAACGCTCGGTCGTGGATCGCGTCGTCGGACAAATACGCGAACTTGTGGTCAGCCGGGGCCTGTCCATCGGTGATTCGCTTCCGACCGAGAACGAACTGGCGGTGATGTTCGGCGCCAGCCGCAATACCGTGCGCGAGGCGCTGCGTGTCGTGCGCACGCTTGGTTTCATCGAGACCCAGACCAAGACCGGCACCGTTCTCAGCGACCGCAGCGACGAGGCGATCCGCGAACTTTTCGCCTTTCAGATGACGTTGTCGCCGGCCTCGTTCCGCGATGTGCAGGGCTTTCGCCGCATTATCGAGGTCGGGCTGGGCGATCAGGTGCTGCTGACCGCGACGGACGCCGATTTCGACGAGCTTGACCGCATCAACCGCCAGATGCTGGACGCCGACACCCCCCTTGCTGCCGCCGAGGGCGATTTCGCCTTTCACACGGCGCTGATCTCGCTGACCCGGAACCAGACGCTGATCGAAACCTACCGGCTGCTCAGGCCGGTGATCCATCACATCATGACGGTCGGCAAGACCCAGCGCCCCGCCATGCGCGCGACCTTCGAGGCCCATGCCGAGATCATCGCCGCCATGCGCCGGCGCGACCGCATCGCCTATGCCTATCTGATGAGCCGGCACATGGACTATGCGCTGCGCTTTTTCGAGCCGGGCGTCGTCTATGACAGCCAGTCGCGCGAACAGGACGCGGCGGGCTTCAGCGACCCCGATACCTGACCCCGGGGGCCACGTTCCCCGCAAGCGAGAGAAGCACATTGAAAATCGGACTTGGACTTTATCGAGAGTCGCTGACGCCGGACAACTTCCGCTTCGCCCGGCAGGCGGGCGCGACCCATATCGTCGCCCACCTGACCAACTACTTCAGCGGCAGGGACCCCAGCCTCAGCAGCGGCAACGATCTCAGCGGCTGGGGCGACTGTTCGCAGGACCGGCTGTGGACCTATGACGAGATGTCGGCGCTGGTCGGCACGCTGCGCGAGAACGGCCTGCAGCTTGGCGCGCTTGAGAATTTCTCGCCGAAATTCTGGTCCGACGTGCTGCTGGACGGCCCCGACCGCGATGCCCAGATCGAGGGGCTGAAGCGCCTGATTTCCGATGCCGGCCGCGCGGGCGTACCCTGCATCGGCTACAACTTCTCGCTGGCGGGGGTCTGGGGCTGGAAGCGCGGGCCGTTTGCGCGCGGCGACGCCATGTCGGTCGGCCTTGACCTTGACGCCATCGACCCCGACGAGCCGATCCCCGATGGCGTCGTCTGGAACATGCGCTATCGTCCGGCGCGCGCGGGTGCGGCGCCGGTGACGGTCTCGGACACCGAGCTGTGGCAGCGGCTGGAGCATTTCCTGCGCGAGATCGTCCCCGTCGCCGAGGAAGCCGGCATCCGGCTGGCCGCCCATCCCGACGACCCGGTGGCCAATGAGCTGCGCCGCACCGCGCGGCTGGTGAACCGCCCCGAAAAATACGACCGCCTTCTGGATATCGTCGACAGCCCCGCCAACAGTCTTGAGCTGTGCCTTGGCTCGATGCAGGAAATGCCGATCGCGGGCGAGATCTATCCCCATGTCCGCCGCTACGCCGCGCGCGACCGCATCGGCTATATCCATTTCCGCAACGTCCGCGGCAAGGTCCCGCAATATCACGAGACCTTCGTGGACGAGGGCGACATCGACATGGCCGAGATCGTCCGCATTCTGCGCGACGAAAACTACGACGGCGTGCTGATCCCCGACCACACCCCCGAGATGAGCTGCGCCGCGCCCTGGCATGCCGGCATGGCCTTCGCGCTTGGCTACATGAAGGCGCTTGTCCAAAGCGCCGACCGGCTTGGCCCGTCATTCAGCAAGGCCGGCCCAAAGGCCGCCTGACCCCGAAATTCCAACCCCCGGAGCATAGCGATGACCGAACCCTACAAGAACGATACCGAACTTTTCGCCCTGATGGAGCGCGAGCTTTTCACCGCCGTCGTCGGCGACGTGCTGGACACGATGGGGCTGCAAAAGCAGTTCCTGCCGCAGGGCATCGGCCCGATTTCCGAACATATGCGCGTCATCGGCCGCGCCATGCCGGTGCTTGAGGCGGACGTGTTCTCGATCAGCGCCACCGGCGGTGTCAACCCGTTGATGCAAAAGCCCTTCGGCCTGCTGTTCGAGGCCATCGACGACCTGAAACCCGGCGAAGTCTATGTCGCCAGCGGCTCGTCCCCGACCTATGCGCTGTGGGGTGAGCTGACCTCGACCCGGGCGCAGCATCTGGGCGCGCGCGGCGCCATCGTGAACGGCTTTGCCCGCGATATCGACGGCATCCGCGCGCTGGATTTCCCCTGCTTCGCCACCGGCTTCTATGCCCAGGATCAGGGCCCGCGCGGCAAGGTCGTCGATTACCGCAGCGCCATCGAGATCAACGGCATCCGCATCGAGCCGGGCACGCTGATCTTTGGCGACAAGGAAGGCGTCCTCATCATCCCGCGTGAGGCCGAGGCCGAGGCGATCCGCCTGTCGCTGGAAAAGGCGCGCGGCGAAAAGCTGGTGGCCGAGGCGATCCGCGGCGGCATGAGCGCGGCCAAGGCGTTCGAGACCTACGGCATCATGTAAGCCCGGCCGCCGCCGCCCGGCGCGTCCGGCGGCGGCACCCGAAAGATTGCGTCCCGCGGCCGTGGCCAGCGGGCCGCCCCCCGATTTGCCCGAATTTCCAAGGAGAGAATGATGGAGGAAACCTGGCGCTGGTTCGGCCCCGACGACCCGACAAGGCTGGCCCATATCCGGCAGACGGGGGCGCGCGGCATCGTCACCTCGCTGCATCACGTCAAGTATGGCGAGGTGTGGTCGGTCGATGAAATCCAGCGACGCATCGCCGAAATCGGGGCCGACGCTTCGCTTGGCCTGGAATGGCGCGTGGTCGAAAGCCTGCAAATCCCCGAAGCCGTGAAGCTGGGCGAGGGCGACAACAGCCAGAATTTCGACAAGTATCGCCAGTCGCTGCGCAATCTGGGCGCCTGCGGCATCCGGACGGTCTGCTACAACTTCATGACCGTGCTGGACTGGATGCGCACCGAACACCGCTATGCGCTGCCCGGCGGCGGCAATGCGCTGCGCTTCAACGCGCATGAATATGCGGCCTTCGACTGCTTCATCCTCAAGCGCCCCGGCGCCGAGGACGAACAGACGCCCGAGGTCATGGAAAAGGCGCGGGCGTGGTATGCGGCGGCCTCGGAATCCGACAAGGACCGGCTGTTCGGCAATATCATGGCCGGCCTGCCCGGCGCGTTCGAGCGTTATGACCTTGATACCCTGCGCGAGATCCTGGCCCGCCACGCGCATCTGTCGGCCGACGACCTGCGCGCCAATCTCAAGCGTTTCCTTGAAGAGATCATCCCCACCGCCGAAGAGGCCGGGGTCGAGATGTGCATCCATCCCGACGATCCGCCGCGCACCACCTTCGGCCTGCCGCGCATCGCCACCAATGCCGAGGATATCGCCTTCATCCTTGGCTGCGTGCCCTCGCGCGCGAACGGGCTGACGCTGTGCACCGGCGCGCTTGGCGCGGGGGTCGCGAACGACCTGCCGGCCATCGCGCAGGAATTCGCCGGCCATATCCGCTTTGCGCATCTGCGCAATGTGAAGAACTACCCCGACGGGTCCTTCATGGAGGCCGACCATCTGGACGGCGACACCGACATGGTTGCGGTCGTCCGCATCCTGCTGGAGGAACAGGCCCGCCGCAAGGCCGCCGGGGAAGAGCATTGGCGCATCCCCTTCCGTCCCGATCACGGGCATGAGCTGCTGGACGATGTCGGCAAGCCGACCCATCCCGGCTATCCCGCCATCGGCCGCATGAAGGGCCTGGCCGAGGTGCGGGGCGTCATCCGGGCTGTCTCCAGCCTGAACGGGCTGCCGCACTGACGGATCGCGACTGACGAAACGCCGGCCCCCGGGGACAATACCCCGGGGCCGTGCTGCCACGGCCCGGCGGTGCCGGGTTCTGGCGCCGCGTCTTTGAAACCATCCCTTGCCCGCCTGACCCGGTGGCCTGCGCCGGGGCTGGACTGGTTGACAGCCATGGTGAAAGATCGGACCACAGCCGCAGCCATGTCACCCAGCCGGAGGCGCCCATGCCCAGCATCGCCATGCCCCAGCCCGACCCGCGCGTGATCGCGAAATCGGCGGGGATCGTCGCCGCCCTGCGCGCCATCCTGCCCGCGGACGCGGTGATCTGGGAACCCGAGGAAACCCGTGCCTATGAATGCGATGCGCTGACCGCCTATCGCTGCCCGCCTTTGGCGGTGGTGCTGCCGCGCTCGACCGCCGAGGTCGCCGCCGCCATGCGCGTCTGCCATGACATGCGGGTGCCGGTGGTGCCGCGCGGTGCCGGGACCTCGCTTGCCGGGGGGGCGCTGCCGACCGCCGATTGCGTGGTCATCGGCACCATGCGGCTGAACCGCTTTCTTGAGATCGACACCGAAAACCGCCTGATCCGCGTGCAAAGCGGCGTCACCAACCTGTCGGTCAGCGCCGAACTTGAGCCGCTTGGCTTCTTCTATGCGCCCGACCCCTCCTCGCAACTGGCCTGCACCATCGCGGGCAATATCGCCATGAATTCGGGCGGGGCGCATTGCCTGAAATACGGCGTCACCACCAACAACCTGCTGGCCGCGACCGTGGTCCTGACCACGGGCGAGGTCGTCGAGCTTGGCGGTCCGGAAATGGGTCCGGCGGGCCTGGACCTTCTGGGCCTTTTCTGCGGCTCGGAGGGCCAGCTTGGCATCGTGACCGAGGCGACGCTGCGCATCCTGCCCCGCCCCGAGGGCGCGCGCCCGGTCCTGATCGGCTTTCACGACGCCGAGGTGGCGGGCGAATGCGTGGCGCGCATCATCCGCTCGGGCGTGCTGCCGGTCGCCATCGAATACATGGATGAGCCCTGCCTGCGCGCGGTCGAGGCCTTTGCCCGCGCCGGCTATCCGAAATGCGCCGCCGTCCTGGTGGTCGAGGTCGAGGGTTCGGCCCAGGAAATCGCCTTCCAGCTTGCCGAAATCCGCAAGATCGCCGACGCCCTGAACCCGGTCGAGTTCCGCGAAAGCCGCAATGCCGACGAGGCGGCGCTGATCTGGAAGGGGCGCAAGTCGGCCTTTGGCGCCATGGGGCGGCTGGGCGACTACATCTGCCTTGACGGCACGGTGCCGGTCGGAAAACTGCCCTATACGCTGAAGATGATCGGCGAACTGTCGCGCCGGCACGGGCTTGAGGTCGCCAATGTCTTTCACGCCGGCGACGGCAACATGCATCCGCTGATCCTGTTCAATGCCAACAAGCCCGGCGATCTGGAAAAGGCCGAGGCGTTCGGCGCCGATATCCTGCGCCTTTGCGTCGAGGTCGGCGGCTGCCTGACCGGCGAACATGGCGTCGGCATCGAAAAGCGCGACCTGATGGGCGTGCAATACGACCCCGACGATCTGGCGATCCAGATGCAGGTCAAGGACCTGTTCGACCCGCAATGGCTGCTGAACCCGGCCAAGGTCTTTCCGCTGGCCGCAAGCCAGCCCTTTCGCGACCGGGCGGCGGCGGAATGACCGGCACTGTCCTTGCCCCCGCCTCAGAGGCCGAACTGGCGGCGCTGATCGCCGAACGCCACCGCGCCCGCGCGCCCCTGCGCATCGCGGGCGGCGGCACGCGGGTCCAGACCGCGCATCTGCCGGGCGACAGCCTGACCGTCCGGGGAATCGCGGGCATCGTCACCTATTCGCCGGGCGAGATGACGCTGATCGCCCGCGCCGGCACGCCGCTGGATGACATCCGCTCGCTGCTGGCGGCCGAGGGGCAGGCGCTGGCCTTTGAGCCGCCGGACATGCGCGGCGTTCTGGGCGGGACCGGCGTGCCGACCATCGGCGGTGTGGTGGCGGCCAATGCCTCGGGTCCGCGGCGGCTGGCGGCGGGGGCATGCCGCGACCATCTGCTGGGCCTGCGCTTCGTGGACGGGCAGGGGCGGGTCATCAGGAATGGCGGCCGGGTGATGAAGAACGTCACCGGCCTTGATCTGGGCAAGCTGATGGCGGGCGCGCATGGCACGCTGGGCGTCCTGACCGAACTGGCGCTGAAGACGCTGCCTTCGCTGCCCGAACGCGCCACGCTGGTCTTTGCCGGCGTCACCCCGGCGCAGGCGGTCGCGATCTTTTCGGCGGCGCTGGCGACCCCGTTCGAGATCTCGGGTGCGGCATGGCGGGACGGCACCGCCTTTCTTCGCATCGAGGGGTTGGGTCCGCAGCTTGCCTATCGCCGCGCGCGCCTGCTGGCGCTGTTTCCCGACCACCGCGCCGAGGTGCTGGAGGCAGAGGCCAGCGACGCCCTGTGGTCCGGCCTGCGCGACGTGACGCATTTTGCCGGGCAGGACGCGCCGCTGTGGCGGGTGCTGGTCAAGCCGACCGAGGCGCCGCGCGTGGTCGCGGGCTTGCAGGCGCTTGGCGGCGCGGCATCGCTGGACTGGGGTGGCGGGCTGATCTGGTATGCCGGCCCCGGACGGGTGGCGGCGGTGCGTGCCGTCGCCCCCCATGCCACGCTGATCCGCCGCGCCGGGCTGGCCGGCGCCGCCTTCGCGCCGCTGCCCCCGGCGGTTGCGCGCTTGCAGCAGGGCCTGCGGCAGACATTCGACCCGGCGGGCATCCTGAACCCCGGGCTGATGGAGGGCTGAGATGCAGACGAATTTCACCCCCGAACAGCTTGCCGACCCCGGCACCGCGCGCGCCAACGAGATCCTGCGCGCCTGCGTGCATTGCGGCTTTTGCACCGCGACCTGCCCGACCTATATGGTGCTGGGCGACGAACTCGACAGCCCGCGCGGGCGCATCTACCTGATCAAGGACATGCTGGAAAACGGCAAGGTGCCTGACGCCAAGACCGTGCAGCATATCGACCGCTGCCTGTCCTGCCTGTCCTGCATGACGACCTGCCCCTCGGGGGTGCATTACATGCATCTGGTCGATCACGCGCGCAGCTATATCGAGAAAACCTATCGCCGTCCGTGGCACGACCGGGCGCTGCGCTGGATGCTGGCGCGCATCCTGCCCTATCCGGGGCGCTTCCGGCTGGCGCTGGCGGGGGCAAAGCTGGTGCGGCCCTTCCGCCGCCTGCTGCCCGACGCGCGGCTGCGGGCAATGCTGGCAATGGCGCCGCGCGACATTCCGCCCCCCAGCCTGAACGACGTGCCGCAGGTCTTTCCGGCCAGCGGTCCGCGCCGCAAGCGCGTGGCGCTGCTGATCGGCTGCGCGCAGCGGGCGCTGAACACCGATATCAACGACGCCACCATCCGCCTTTTGCGCCGCCACGGCTGCGAGGTCGTCATTCCAAAGGGCCTTGGCTGCTGCGGCGCGCTGACCCATCACATGGGCCGCGCGGACGAAAGCCATGCCATGGCCGCCGCCAATATCCGCGCCCTGATGGCCGAGATCGGGGGCGAGGGGCTGGATGCGGTCGTTATCAACACCTCGGGCTGCGGCACCACGGTCAAGGATTACGGGCACATGTTCGCGGACGATCCGCTGGCGGATGAGGCGGCGCAGGTGGCCGCGCTTGCCCGCGACATCACCGAGGTGATGGCCGATCTGGGCCTGACCGCGCCCACCCATGCCGAGCCTTTGCGCGTCGCCTATCATTCGGCCTGCTCGTTGCAGCATGGCCAGCAGATCCGGGCCACGCCCAGGGAACTGCTGGCCGCTGCCGGGTTCACCGTGCTTGAGCCGCGCGACAGTCACCTGTGCTGCGGCTCGGCCGGGACCTACAACCTGTTGCAACCCGCGATCTCGGGCGAACTGAAGCGGCGCAAGGTCGCCACGCTTGAGGCGCTGGCGCCGCAGGTCATCAGCGCCGGCAATATCGGCTGCATGATGCAGATCGGCGCCGGGACCGGGGTGCCGGTCGTGCATACCGCCGAATTGCTGGACTGGGCCACGGGCGGCCCGCGCCCGCGCGCACTGATGGTGGATTAATCCGCCACCGGGGTCCAGATCACCTCGTCCAGACGCGGCGCGCCGGTGGCCAGCATCACCAGCCGGTCGAACCCCAGCGCGCAGCCCGAGGCCGGCGGCATCTGCGCCAGCGCGGCCAGAAAATCCTCGTCCAGGGGATAGCGTTCGCCATAGACGCGGGCCTTTTCGTCCATTTCCAGCAGGAAGCGGCGGCGCTGTTCGGCGGGGTCGGTCAATTCGCCAAAGCCATTGGCCAGCTCGACCCCGCAGGCGTAAAGCTCGAACCGCTCGGCCTCGCGCGGGTCGGCGGCGGGACGCGCCAGCGCCGCCTCGGCCGCCGGGTAGCGGTCAAGGATCAGCGGCCGGCCATGGCCCAGATGCGGCTCGACCTTTTCGACAAGGATGCGCGACAGCATGTCCGACCAGCCGTCGTCATCGCCCAGCCGGATGCCCCGCGCCGTGGCCTGCGCCCGCAGCGCGCCCGCGTCGGTGTCCGCGCCATGGCAAGTCGCCAGCAGGTCGATGCCGGCAAATTCGCGGAACGCCTCGGCGACCGTCACCACATCGGGCGCGGCGAAGGGGTCGCATTCCGCGCCGCGATAATGCAGCCGCCCGGTCCCGACCGCCGTGGCGGCAAGGCGCAGGAACTGCGCGCAATCGTCGAAAAGCTGGCGGTAACCGGCGCCGGCGCGATACCATTCCAGCATGGTGAATTCGGGGCTGTGCAGCCGCCCGCGTTCGCGGTTGCGCCAGACATGGCCAAGCGAGAAGATGCGCGTCTCGCCCGCCGCCAGCAGCTTTTTCATCGCGAATTCGGGGCTGGTATGCAGATACATCGGCCGGGGCTGGCCGTCATTGCCGATCTGGCGGGTCTCGAAGGCGTGCAGATGCGCCTCGTTTCCCGGGCTGACCGCCAGCGCGGCGGGGTCGATTTCCAGGAAATCCTGCGCCTCAAGCCAGCCGCGGATGGCGCGCGTGATGCGGTTGCGGGCCAGCAGCAACGGCCTGCGCCCGGCATGGCGATCACGGTCCCACCACGGGCTTTCGGTCGGTTCTGCCATGCTGTGCCCCCTCTGTGCCCCCTGATCGGCCGGTTCCGCTTGCGGCTGGCGCTGTGGCGCGAAACACGCTATGGGGACGCCATCCGCCGGCCCTCTGGATAGCCGGCCCCCCGGAATTTGAAAAGCACGCAAGGGAACCCGCCTTGAAAGTCATCGCCTCCAGCCTTCGCAAAGGCAATGTCGTCGAGATCGACGGCCGTCTGCATGTCGTCCTGACGGCAACCAACTTCCACCCCGGCAAGGGCACGCCGACGACGCAGGTGGACCTGCGCCGCATCTCGGACGGCAACAAGGTGTCCGAGCGCTGGAAGACCACCGAACAGGTCGAGCGCGCCCATGTCGACGAGCGCGAATACGATTTCCTCTATGAGGATGGCGAAGGCTTCCACTTCATGGAACCGGAAAGCTATGAACAGGTCGTGGTCTCGCCCGATGTGGTCGGCGACGACAAGGTGTTCCTTGAGGACGGCATCCGCGTTTTCCTTCAGGTCCATAACGGCGTCGCCATCGCCATCGAACTGCCGCAGAAGGTGACGGTCGAGGTGGTCGAGACCGAGCCGGTCGTCAAGGGCCAGACCGCGTCCTCAAGCTACAAGCCCGCGGTGGCGCATAACGGCGTGCGCATCATGGTGCCGCCGCATATCGGCGTGGGCACCCGCGTCATCATCAACACCGCCGACCTGACCTATGTCGAGCGTGCGAAAAGCTGATCGATCGGGGGCCTAGGGCCCCCTTTCGTTTCGGGGCGGCTTGCGAAACTCGGCCGGCGCCTTGCCGGTCCAGCGCTTCAGCGCCTTGCGAAAGCTGGCGGCGTCGGTGAAGCCCAGCAGCATGGCGATGTCCAGCACGCTCATCGCCGTCGTTTGCAGGTATTCCCGCGCCAGCCTTGCCCGCACATCGTCGACGATGCCCTGAAACGAGGTTCCCTCGGCCTCAAGCCGTCGGCGCAGTGTGCGGCTGGTCATGTTCAGCAGCGCCGCCACCGCCTCCATGCCCGGAAATTCGCCCGGATTGTCCATCAGGGTGCGATAGACCGAGCCAGAGACGCCGCTGCCTGTCCGCGCCTGTCCGATCAGCCGGTCGCAGGTTTCCTGCACCAGCGTCGAGGTCATCGGATGCGCCATCATCGAGCGTCGGTCCAGCACGCTGGCAGCATAGACCAGTTCCGACCGCGGCTGGCCAAAGCTGCACGGGCAGTTCAGGAACTGGCCATAGATCGCGGCATGGGGCGGCGCGGGATAGGAAAAGCTGGCGCGCAACGGCGGGCAGCTTTGCCCGGCCACATCCTGCAAATGGGTGACGTTCAGGCTGAACTGCTGTTCCAGCAGGAACTGGCGCAGGGGCGCCGCGGGGTTCAGCACGAAGACGTCGGGAAAGGTCCAGGCGACGGTATCGCCGCTTTCGTGCCATTCGATCTGCATGGGCGGCGTCGCAAGGCGGCGATACTTGACCGCCAGCCGGAAATAGTCCCGCAGCGTCAGGCAAGAGAGCAGCGCATAGCCATAGATGCCATAGGCCGAGACCCGCAGCCGCGCCCCCACCCGGAACGGCGTCGCAGGGTCGTCCGACAGCGCCAGCGCATTGGCGCAGACCGCAAGGAACTGCCGGATCGAGGTCAGCGTATAGGGGTCGGCCAGCTCGTCCTCGGTCACGCCGCTGCCGTTCAGGGCGTCCTTCGGTGCGATGCCCTGTTCGGCCAGCACCTCGACCACGGCGCTGATCTTGTAGGGCGCATAGATGCGCTCATCGGGCAGCGGCAGGGCTGGTTGCATGGCGGCGTTCCCAAGATTGTCCGTTTCGGAACCGATTTTGTCCGAAGATGACCTTCCTGCATCTGAGCCTGCTGATAATTTCTCTGCAAGGCCCATGGCCTGCGGAGGAGGCGGGCATTGGCGCAAGGATCAGCGTTTTCGCGGCAACGGGCATATGGGCCGGACAATGCGCCTGCGCCCTGCCGCCGTATCGCCATCACGGCACCGCGACCCCGCCACGGGTCCGGGCGCACGAAAGAATCAAGGAGGACGAAACATGTTGATAGCATTGCTTTTCTGGGGCGCCAGCATCGTGTTCTGCATCGCGGTCGCGCTTTACCTTTGCCGCCGGATCGAGGTCTCGGGCGTGCGGCGCTGGGGCGCCACCGGCAAGCTCTTGCGTTACGAGTGAGGCGAAGATGAGCATTTCCTATATCATCGTCTTTGGCGGCTATCTGGCGTTCCTGACCTGGACCTGCCTGAAAAGCATGAAGCAGGTCGAATCGCTGTCGGATTTCACCACCGGCGGCCACCGCATGGGGCTGCTGCTGGGTGTCGGGACCTCGGTTGCGACCTGGGTCAGCGTGGCCTCGGTCATGGGGGTGCCGGGGCAGCTTTACCGCACCGGCGTCGCCGCCATCATCGGCTGGGTCGCAGGCTGGTTTCTGGCCACGGCGATCATGCCGCTGCTGGCCTGGAAGGTCCGCCGCCCCGAGCTGCCGGCCCGCACCTTCCCCGAATTCATCCGCATGCGCTATGAGCCCTTTCAGCGCATCAGCGGGTTGCAACTGATCGTCGCCGTGCTGATGCTGGTGGGCTATTTCATCTTTTGCCATTTGCAAGTCGTGGGCTTCGGCATCGTCTTCAACACGATCACCGGCATCCCCTATGAATACGCGATCTTCGCCTTTCTGGTGCTTTTGGGCCTGACCTCGCTGGGCGGGTTCTGGTCGGTGGCGGCGACCGATACGCTGAACGCGGTGCTGATCCTTGTCGGCCTGTCCTTCGGCACCGGCGCCATCCTTTACGCCACCGGCGGCCTTGGCCCGATCATGGAGGCCGTGGCCGTGACCACCGCGCCCACCAATGTCGGCGGCGAACCGCTGGAGCCGGGGATCCTTCTATCCCCCGCAGGCACCTTCGGCTGGTCGGTCCTCATGGGCATCTTCATGTCGAACGCCATCGGCGCCTCGGTCGCGCCGCACTGGATCAACCGCTTCATGGCACCGAAGAACAGCAAGGCGGCGGTGCTGCAGATGATGTGGACGGTGATCGCGCTGATCCCGATTTTCATGTGCCTGATCGTCATCGGCCTTGGCGCCAAGGCGCTGCTGCCCAGCCTGCCCGAGGGCAAGACCACCGACTATATCATGCCGCTGATCGTGCAAAGCTATGCCCCGGCCTTCGTCGGCGCGCTGACGCTGATCGCATTGCTGGCGGCGGCGGTCTCGACGGCGAATTCGATGCTGCTGAACTGCGGCACCTCGCTTTACTACGACCTTTACCGCTCGCTTTACCCTGAACGCCAGTTCGACGACCAGTCGGCGACGCGGCACCTGCGTTTCGTCGTGCTGGGGCTTGGCCTTTTGTCGGTCATCAGCGCGATCAAGCCGCCGGTGCTCTTGGCCATGGGCTTTACCTATGTCTATGGCGCGTTCGGCGCGGCCTTCATGTGGCCGGTCTGGCTGGGGCTGTTCTGGCGGCGGATGAACCGCTCGGGCGCCTATGCGGGGATCGTGGTGGGGGTCGTCGCGTTCATCGCCGCCAAGGCTGCGGGCGCGGACAACCCCTTTGTCGTCGGCGCCAGCCTGTCGCTGGTCGCGACGCTGGTCGGGGTCTTTCTGACCGCGCCGCCCCCGAAAGAAGCCTATGAGGCTTACTTCGTGCCCGATGTCGGCCCCTCGACCCGGGCGGTGGCGCTGCGCATCCGCCGCGAAAGCGACCACACCCATGAGGGCGAGACGACCGCCTTCCGCCTGGTCGAGGACCGGACATGAGGGCGGCGATCGTTGGCGCGGGCTCTTTGGGCACCATCATCGGCGCCCTGATGGTCCGGGGCGGCCGCCCGGTCGATCTGATCGACACCAATGCCGCGCATGTCGCGGCGCTGAACCGCGACGGCGCCCGCGTCACCGGAGAGATGGATCTGCTGGTCCCCGTCCACGCGCTGACACCCGACCAAATGCAGGGTCAATACGATCTGGTGTTCCTGCTCAGCAAGCAGACCGCCAACAGGGCCGTGCTGTCGCACCTGCTGCCGTTCCTGCATGATGGCAGCGTCGTCTGCACCCTGCAGAACGGCATCCCCGAACCCGCGGTCGCGGCCATCGTCGGGTCTGCGCGCACCATCGGCGGCGCGGTCGGCTTTGGCGCGACATGGCTGGGGCCGGGGGTCTCGGCGCTGACCACGACGGCGCTGGCGGTGCGCGACTTCGCCTTCGAGATCGGCGAGATCGACGGCGTCATCCGCCCGCGCCTTGGCCTTGTGCGGGACTATCTGTCCTGCGTCGGGCATACGCAGGTGCTGGCCGACCTCATGGGCATCCGCTGGTCCAAGCTTCTGATGAACGCCACCTTCAGCGGCATGTCCGCCGCCCTTGGCTGCACCTTCGGCGAGGTGCTGGACGATCCGCGCGCGCTGCTTTGCGCGGCCTTCATCGCCGATGAGACCGTGCGCGCGGCCCATGCGGCAGGCCACCGCATGGCCCCCATGCAGGGCGAGGAGTTCGAGCGGTTCCGGCTGGCATCCCCCGCCGCGGTGCCGCAGGTGCTGCCGATGATCCGCAAGATCTGGAGCCAGCACCGGCAGTTGCGCGCCTCGATGCTGCAGGACCTTGAAAAGGGCCGCGATACCGAGATCGGCTTCATCAACGGCACCGTCTGCGACACCGGGCGCGCGCATGGGGTGCCGACGCCCTTCAACGACCGCGTGGTTGAACTGGTCAGCGCCGCACAGGCCGCGCGCGGCGTGCCCGATTTCGGCAATATCGCGCGCTTTGACGACCTGCTGGCGCCGTATCGGGCGCTCTCGGGCTGAGGCCCCTCATTGCAGCAGGCCGTTCAGCCCCGGCTCGGCCGCGCGGACGGCGGCAAGGTCGTGGGCGTGGTTTGCCCGCAGCCAGTCGCCGGCGAAATGCAGCCCCGCCGCCGCCATCTGCCCCTCAAGCGTGCCGACGAGCGAGCCGGAATTGCCGCCCAGCGTCGTCGCATCGTGGTCGAATACCCAACCCGTGCCGAACGCCGTGACCGCGCCCGGGGCAAAGTATTTCTCGCGGTAGCGCAGGCCAAAGATCTCGCGCAGGCGGGCGATCACGTCCTGGCGCATCTGGCCCCGTTCGTCGCGCGGGATATAGGCCGGCGGCGCGGGATAGCCGATGACGAACAGGTTCGCCGCCCCCGCGCGCCAGCCCGGGTCGCGCGTGACGGGTATCGGCTGCGGCGGCTTGCCGCCGGCGCTGTTCGTCGTCTCGATCCGCAAAAGCGCAAGGTCCAGATTGTCGAAGCTGACCGGCCAGCCGGTGATCGGATGCGGGCCTGCCCGCCCCACCTCGACGATGCGGAACCGCCGCGCCGGGTCATAGCCCGAGGGCGAAAAGTCGATGGTCGCCAACCGCGTCATCTGCCAGCGCTGCGGATTGTCGGCGCGGGGCAGGGGGCTGGCCAGCCCCTCAAGGACGTGGCGGTTGGTCAGGATCAGGTCGGGGCCGACCAGAAAGCCGGTGCCGGTATGGACCCAGTCGGCATCGATGCGTCCGACCGCCGCCAGCGGCCCGGCTTCAAGATCGGCCAGCCGCGCGGCCACCATCGGCGCGAAAGCCCCCAGCGAGGGGTCGTTGCCATCGATCGTCTGCACCGTGCCGCCATCTGTCGCGCCATCCGCCACGCGATCCGTCACCGGCAACGCCGGGCGGTCGGTCAATGACACCAGCGCCTCAAGCTGCATCCCCTGCCGCGCCGACAGCCGCGCGGCGGTGCCGTGGCGGTGCAGCGCCTGCATGGCGTCGTCGATCCCGTCCAGCTCGGCCGCCAGATCGGGGCGGCCGGTGTTCTCGACGCGGTCGCGCAGGTTGCCGATGATGCGCTGCCTGCCATCGGGGCCAAGGCCGGCCTGCGCGGCTTCGACGCTCATCATCCGGGCGGCCTCGGCCGGCATGTCGGGCTGGGCGGCGGCGCCCATGCGGGCGATCAACCCGCCCAGCCGTGCATCGTCGGCCGAGGGGATCAGCAGCGAGGGCGCCGATATCCCCGCCCGCAGCGCCAGCGCCGCAAGGCGCGGGTCGCGCGCGCCCGCCGCGGCCTTGGTCAGCGCGTCCGAGGCCCGGCGCGATGCCCGCGCCTCGGCCCCGCTGTCGGGCTTGCCGCGCCCGGCGCGCGCATCGGCGATCAGCAGCGCCGAGACCTCGGCCCCGTGCGCGGCCCAGTCGAAGCCCTGATCGAAGCGGCCCGGACCCAGCACATCGGTCATTGCCGCCGCAAGGCCGCCGCTGAGATCGGCAACCTCGATGGCGCTTTCCAGCCCGCCCAGCCGGATGTCGCGCAGGGCCAGCGCCAGCAGCGCGTCGGCATCGATGATGCCCGCGCCCATGTCGCGCGGGAACCCGTCGGGGCGGCGCGCGGTCTGGCGGGCGGCAGCGCGGAACAGCTCCTGCACGGTGGTGCCGCGCCGGCGGGCCTCGGTCACGGCGGCGGGGCGGGTGTGATGGCCCAGCCACAGCGCCGCGATCCCGGCGCTGAGCGCGACCGCGAACGAGGTGCCCTGCCCGCCCGAGATGCCGGTCAGCCGATGCGCGGGGTCGCGGGCGTCGGCGCGCCAGACGAACTCCGCCGGGGCCGAGAAATCGACCGAGGGCCCGCGCGAGGTGCCCTTCCACGGCTGGTCCAGGATATTGGTGCCGGCGACTGCGATGCATTCGGGAAAGGCAGCGGGCCAGACGGTGATGCCGACGCAATTCCCCGCCGCCGCCATCACGATCATGTCGCGTGCCACCGCCCGGGCGACCGCCGCGCGCAGCGCGCGGCTGTAAAGGCCGCCAAGACTCATGGTGACGATATCGGCGCCGACGCTGGTCGCGTGATCGACGGCGCGGGCGACCGGGCTTGCGTCCAGGATCACCACGTCGTTGATGCAGCGGATCGGCACCAGCGTCGCGCGCGGGGCCGAGCCCTTGACGACCAGCCCCTCGCCCGAGGCGGCGACGCTGGCGGTGGCGGTGCCATGGCCCGGGTTCGACATGCGCGAGGACAGCGGGTCCGTGGGGTCGGTGCCGCCCTCGATCAGGTTCAGCGTGCGGCTGTGGTCGATCGTCGTTTCGCCAAGTTCGATGTGATCGACGATGCCGGTGTCGGGCTGGGCGATGGTGATGCCCTGCCCCCTGCCGGGGCTGCGCGCCCATGCCTCTAGCACCTGCGTCTTGCGCAGCGCCCATTCCTTGTCGTCGGGCGCCTTGCCCTGCGCCCAGCAGAAGATATCGCCGATGACGCCCTCGGTCCCGCGCAGCGGCTGGTCCGAGGGGTCGCTTGAGGCGGCGGCGCCGATATCGGGTTCGCAAGACAGCAGCCCCAGCCGGTCGCGCAGCGCCTCGGCAATGGCGAACATGGCGTCGTCGGGCAGCGTCCGGTCGATGCCATCGGGCGAAAAGACCAGAAACGAGGGGTCGCCGCCATCGCCGAACAGCGGCTCAAGCCGGAACTGGCTGCTGCCGGTCAGGGCGGTCAGCCGGGCGCGGATATCCGCGATCTGCGGTGGTGCGCCGGGCATCAGCTCCATCACGAAGCGGATGCGTTCGGGCGTGAAGATGCTGCGGTCGTCGGGCGCGGCATCGCGCATGATGTCGCCAAGCAATGCCAATGCGGGATATTCCGTCATGTCCTGTCCTGACCTGTCGAGGGTTATGGTTGCGGGGCGGCGGCAACCAGCCGCACGGCCTCGTCCAGTTGCAGCTTGAGGATGCCAAGGGCGTTCTGCGCTGCGGCACGGTTGTCGCCGCTGGCATCGGCGCTGAACTTGTCGATGGCCGTCTGCGCGGCGGCCAAGGCGGCCTGCGCCTGCTTGACGGCGGGCTCGGCTACGGTCTTTTGCGCGCTGCCCGGACTGCTGGAGGCCAGCGTTTTCGCGGCCTTTTCAAGCCGCCGGCGTTCGCCTGCCAGCACGGCGTCAAGGTTGCGGACCGTGTCGGCCGCGGCCATGCCGCCGATGCGCTGGAAAAGCTGCGTGCCCCAGCGCTCGATGGCGGCGATGGCCTGCGCCGCCATCATGCCGGACACCACCGCCGCCAGCGCGATGGGATAGGGGTTCAGCGGGTTGGCCGCGCCCTCGGAGGTCAGGACGATCTGTCCGACCTGCAAGACCATGTAGATCACGAAGGCGATCACCGCGCCCATCAGCGGCCGGATGAAATAATCGGCAGGCGTCGGGCGGGCGGTCCCGTCGCGCGTGACAAAGGCGCGGGCGACGGCAATGATGCCGCCCAATGCCCCCATGATCAGCGTCAGCAGCAGGACAAGCTGGTCGATCGTGGCGCGCGCGATATAGGACAGACGCCACGAGTTTTGCCCCAGCTCGATATCGGCCATTGCCGCCTGAGCTTCCGGCGAGGCGTTGAAGGCTTTGATCCTCTCGTCGATCTTCGTCTGCGCGGCCTGGTCGTCGGTGACCAGGGCTTTCAGCCTGCTGATGTTGTCCATATCGGCGGGCTGCGTGGGCGGGCGGCCTTCGAGTATGGCCAGATCGGTGCGATCCGTAAGCAGCCGGTCGGCGGCGTCGTCGCGCTCGCGCAGCAGGACGGCTGCCTCCTTGTGCAGGGTCGATATCTGCGCCAGACTCTGCCGTCCCAGTTCCGGGATGACGAAGATGCTGACATAAAAGGCCATCATCACGGCCGCCATCAGCGTCCCGCCGGCAAGCAGGTCGCGAGGCTCCAATTCCGAAAAGAGCGAGCGCCACCGCCCGGGTTTCCTTGGGGTCACAGTGCCGTTCGTCATTGCGTTGCTCCGCAATTCACGAAAGCCGGGTTTTCCGGGGCAGCGGTGAAACGCTCAGCGGGGGGCCGCGACCTGGGGGCGGCGGCGGGTCAAAATCGATTCATAGAAATGACCGGGGATTCGCCCGGTAACAGCATGATATCACGTTTTCCTTCCTTTCGACGCGGTTTTCTGCCGCACGCGCGTCTTTGTCGACAAAACCACCAAAAGCGCGTGAAATCGCGCATTACGCGCCTTGATCATGCTGCCTGACAGCGATCTTGCAGCGAAAATGCTGTGACGCAGCGTAAATATTTTCGTTTCTCATCAAAAACGATCAAAAACGAAAATACCTGCTTGACGGCCTCACGGAAGCGTTACACCTTGGCGCACAGGGAAGCGCAGGGGAAAGCAAAGGGGGAGGGAACGGCGTGTCATCGTCACAGCCCATAGTCGATCTGTTCATCATCGGTGGCGGCATCAACGGGTGCGGGATCGCCCGCGACGCGGCCGGCCGCGGCCTGTCTGTCGCGCTGGCGGAAATGGGCGATCTGGCGCAGGCGACGTCCTCGGCCTCGACAAAGCTGTTCCACGGCGGGCTGCGCTATCTTGAATATTTCGAGTTCCGGCTGGTGCGCGAGGCGCTGGAAGAACGCGAAACCCTGCTGCGCGCCATGCCGCACATAAGCTGGCCGATGCGCTTCGTGCTGCCCTATTCCGCCGACATGCGCTTTGAAAGCGACACGCCGACCTCGCGCCTGCTGGGGATGGCGATGCCCTGGATGAAGGGGCGCCGCCCGGCATGGCTGATCCGGCTGGGGCTGTTTCTTTACGACCATCTGGGGGGGCGGAAAATCCTGCCGGGCACCGCGAAGCTGGACCTTGCCAGCGATGCTTACGGCAAGCCGCTGAAGCCCGGCTATCGCACGGGCTGGGAATATTCCGACTGCTGGGTGCAGGATTCGCGGCTGGTGGTGCTGAACGCCCGCGACGCCGAGGCGCGCGGCGCCAGGGTCATGACCCGCACCCGCGTCACCCATGCCGAGCGGCAGGGCGATCTGTGGCAGATCACCACCGAAGGGCCGCAGGGCACGCAGACCCATCACGCCCGCGCGCTGGTCAATGCCGGCGGTCCCTGGGTCGAGGACGTGATCCGCAATGTCGCGCATATCCCCTCGACCGAGGGGGTGCGGCTGGTGCGCGGCAGCCATATCGTCGTGCCGAAGCTTTACGACCACGACCGCTGCTATTTCTTTCAGGGGACGGACGGGCGCATCATCTTCGCCATCCCCTATGAGCAGGACTTCACCCTGATCGGCACCACCGACAAGGACCACAAGACCGGCCCCGGCGATGCCCGCTGCTCGGACGAGGAGCGCGACTATCTTTGCGCCTTCGCCAGCCAGTATTTCGCGCGTCCGGTGACGCCCGATCAGGTGGTCTGGACCTATTCCGGCGTGCGGCCGCTTTACAATGACGGCGCCAAGTCGGCGACGGCGGCGACGCGGGACTATGTCCTTAGCCTGCATGACGATGGCGCGCCGCTGCTCAATGTCTTTGGCGGCAAGATCACCACCTATCGCCGGCTGGCGGAAAGCGCGCTGGCGAAGCTTGCGCCCTTTTTTCCGCAGGCCGGCGGCAAATGGACGGCGGGCGTGGCGCTGCCGGGCGGCGATTTCCCGGTGGACGGGGTCGAGGCGCTGACCATGCGCCTGCAGGCGGCCTATCCGTTCCTCAGCCCGCGCGATACGCGGCGGCTGGTGCGGACCTATGGCACCGACGCCTTTCACCTGCTGGGGCAGGCGAAGGGGCTGGACGACCTTGGCCAGCATTTCGGCGCCGGCCTGACCGAGGCCGAACTGCGCTGGCTGATCGACAGGGAATATGCCCGGACCGCACAGGACATCCTGTGGCGGCGCACCAAGCTGGGGCTGCACATGAACGAGGACCAGGTCCGCGCCGTCGATGCGCGCGTCGCGGCCATGCTGCCCGTCGCTGCGGCGGCGGAATAAGGCAAGACAAGGGGGGAAAGCGTGCTGGAATTGCTGGGCGTGTCGCGCTCGGTCGGGGGCAGGGTGCATATACACCCGACCAGCCTGACCTTGCAGAATGGCACGATGAACGTGCTGCTGGGACCGACCCTGTCGGGCAAGACCAGCCTGATGCGGCTGATGGCCGGGCTGGACCAGCCCTCGGGCGGGCGGGTGATCTGGAACGGGCAGGACGTGACCGGCCTGCGGGTGCAGGACCGCGGCGTTGCCATGGTCTATCAGCAGTTCATCAACTATCCGGGGCTGACGGTTTACGAAAACATCGCCTCGCCGTTGCGCATCCTTGGCCGGCCGGCCGACGAGATCGACCGCAAGGTGCGCGAAACCGCCGAGATGATGCGCCTGACCCCCATGCTGACCCGCAAACCGCTGGAGCTGTCGGGCGGCCAGCAGCAGCGCTGCGCGCTGGCCCGCGCGCTGGTCAAGGGCGCGGGGCTGGTCTTGCTGGACGAGCCGCTGGCGAACCTCGACTACAAGCTGCGCGAGGAGCTGCGCGTCGAGATCCCCCGCATCTTCGAGGCATCCGGCGCGATCTTCGTCTATGCCACCACCGAGCCCGAGGAAGCCCTGCTGCTGGGCGGCAATACCGCGACGCTGTGGCAGGGGCGCGTGACCCAGTTCGGGCCGACGCCGCAGGTCTATCGCCAGCCGGTCGATGCGACCACGGCGCGGGTGTTCAGCGATCCGCCGATGAACTTCATGGCGGCGAAAAAGCAGGGTGCGCAGGTCGCATTTGGCGGCGCGGCGCCGGTCGCGGGCTTTGCCGAACTGCCCGACGGCGCCTATCAGGCGGGCTTCCGCGCCAATCACCTGCACCTGCATCGCCACAGCGCGCACGCCATGGCCTTCGACTGCAAGCTGGCCGTGACCGAGATCACCGGCTCCGAGACGTTCATCCATGTCGATCACGGCCCCGACCGCTGGGTCGGGCTGGTCGAGGGCATCCACGCCCTGACGCCGGGGCAGGACCTGACGGTCTGGCTGGACCCGGCGCATGTCTACCTGTTCCGCGACGACGGCCAGCTTGCTGCCGCCGCGCCTTATGCGAATGCGGCCTGAGGGGGGATCATGGCTCAGATCACGCTGAAGAACCTTGCCCACAGCTACCTGCCCAACCCGCAATCCGACAAGGATTACGCGCTGAAGGAAATGGATCACGTCTGGCAGGACGGCGGCGCCTATGCGCTGCTGGGATCGTCGGGCTGCGGCAAGACCACGCTTCTGAACATCATCTCGGGGCTGTTGCGGCCCAGCCACGGCCGCGTGCTGTTCGGCGACCGCGACGTGACCGACGCGCCGACGGCGGCGCGCAATATCGCGCAGGTGTTTCAGTTCCCGGTCGTCTACGACACCATGACCGTGCGCGACAACCTGGCCTTCCCGCTGCGCAACCGCGGCATGGATGCGGCTTATGTCAAGGCGCGCGTCGACCAGATCGCCGCCATGATCGGCATGGAGGCCATGCTGTCGCGCAAGGCGCAGGGGTTGACGGCGGATGCCAAACAAAAGATCAGCCTTGGCCGCGGCATGGTGCGCGAGGACGTGAACGCGATCCTGTTCGACGAGCCGCTGACCGTCATCGACCCGCATATGAAATGGGAACTGCGCACGCAGTTGAAGCAGCTTCACCGCCAGTTCGGCCATACGATGATCTATGTCACCCATGACCAGACCGAGGCGCTGACCTTCGCCGACAAGGTCGTGGTCATGTATGATGGCCGCGTCGTCCAGATGGGCACGCCCGAGGACCTGTTCGAGACCCCCGCCCACACCTTCGTGGGCTATTTCATCGGCTCGCCCGGCATGAACTTTCTGCCGGCCGGGGTGCAGGGCGACCGTGCCACGCTGGCGGGCGGCGAGGTGGTCGGGCTGGGCGCGACCTATGCCCCGGTGTCGGGGCAGGTGCAGATCGGCATCCGCCCCGAACACGCGACGCTGGTCGCCAGCGGCGGCCTGCCGTTCACCATCCGCCGCGTCGAGGATGTCGGCCGCCACCGTCTGGTGCGCGGCGAGGTGCTGGGCCAGCCCCTGAACGTCGTCACGCCCGAGGGCATGGCCATCGACAGCCTGCCGCGTGTCGCCTTCGCGCCGGATAAGATCAACGTCTATGCCGATGACTGGCGCGTGGCGCCGGTGCGGGAAAGGGCCGCCTGATGGACAAGACCCAGAACAACAAGGCATGGTTCCTTGTGCTGCCGGTGCTGGTGGTCGTCGCCTTCTCGGCGGTGATCCCGCTGATGACGGTGGTGAACTACGCCTTCAACGACACGTTCGGGAACAACGAATTCTTCTGGGCGGGCCTCGAATGGTTCGACGAGATGGTTCATTCCGAACGCCTGCACGAGGCGCTTGGCCGGCAGGCGCTGTTTTCCGCCATCATCCTGGCGATCGAGGTGCCGCTGGGCATCTTCGTCGCGCTGAACATGCCGAAAAAGGGCTTCTGGTCCAGCGTGGTGCTGGTGCTGATGGCGCTGCCCCTGCTGATCCCCTTCAACGTGGTCGGCACGATCTGGCAGATCTTCGGCCGCGTCGATATCGGCCTGCTGGGCCATACGCTTGAGGCGCTGGGGATCGACTATAACTATACCAACGACCCGGTCGATGCATGGATCACGGTCGTGGTCATGGATGTCTGGCACTGGACCAGCCTTGTGGCGCTGCTCTGCTATGCCGGGCTGCAATCCATTCCGCAGGCCTATTATCAGGCGGCCCGGATCGATCAGGCCAGCCGCTGGGCCGTCTTTCGCCATATCGAACTGCCCAAGATGAAGGGCGTGCTGCTGATCGCGGTTCTTCTGCGCTTCATGGACAGCTTCATGATCTATACCGAGCCCTTCGTCGTCACCGGCGGCGGTCCCGGCAACTCGACCACGTTCCTGTCCATCGATCTGGTGAAGATGGCCGTGGGCCAGTTCGACCTTGGGCCGGCCGCCGCCTTCTC
>RRZU012570034.1_pt1 | contig 86163 bp, 84 predicted proteins | sample 2165561 | NCBI WGS metagenome assembly RRZU01 (sample SAMN10456909, study PRJNA506462) | wastewater metagenome | isolation source: wastewater sludge | place: USA: Moscow, Idaho
TCCCCAGCACCTGCCAGCGCGTCACGCGCTCCTTCAGGACGACGATCGCCAGCAGGACCGTTCCGACCGGGTACAGCGAGATGAGCACCCCGGCCAGCGACAGCAGCGATGCCTGTAGGGCGTAGAGCGTGGCGACCCCGGCGACGCTGTCGAGCACGGCGGCCAGCAGGGCCAGCCGCCGGGCCGGCCCGGTCGGCAGCCGCAGATTGCCCGAACCCGCCGCGATGAGCAGGATCAGGACGCTGGCCGAGATCCGGCCGAACACCAGCGGCCACAGGTGCGCTTCGGAGGGCACCTGGTCGAGCAGCACGAAGTTCAGCCCGAACGCCAGTCCCGACCCGACGGTCAACCACGCCACCGCCGGGGTGAACCGGTGCGGGGTGACGTCCTCGTCGCTGGCATCCCGGCTGACCAGGAACACCGCCAGCAGCGCGACGACGATGCCGACCAGTGCCGGCGGCCCCGGCTGCTCCCCCTGCGCGATCCCGAATGCGACCGGTACGCCGGCCACCAAAATCGCCGTCAGCGGCGACACCACCGAGATCGGTCCCTTGGCGAGCGCGGCGTAGAACCACCACACCCCGAACGCCTGGGCCACGCCGCACAGCAGACCCCAGTAGACCGCGGGTGCGGTGATCTGGCCGCCGATGACCACGGCCGGCACCGTCAACAGCACCAGTGCCACCGGATAGGACAGGGCCACCACCCGCAGCGCCGCGACCCGCCGGGAGGCGATGCCGCCGACGAAATCGCTGACGCCGTAGCCGGCCGCGGCCAGGAGCGCGAGCGCGACAGGTATCAGGACATGCCCTTGGCGCGGCGACCGAGTTCGCGGCTGACCTCGCGCTGCGCATCGCGCTTGGCCATGTCCTGACGCTTGTCGTGCGCCTGCTTGCCGCGCGCCAGCGCCAGCTCGACCTTGACCTTGCCGTCGGCGAAGTAGAGCGCCAGCGGCACCAGGGTCAGATTCCCGTCGCGGATCTTGCCCACCAGGTTGTCGATCTGACCGCGGTGCAGCAAGAGTTTGCGATTGCGCCGCGGCGCGTGGTTGGTCCAGGTGCCGTGGTGGTATTCCGGGATGTGCAGATTGCGCAGCCAGATCTCGCCGTCGTCCACGGTGGCGAACGCATCGGCCAGCGATGCTTGGCCCTCGCGCAGACTCTTGACCTCGGTGCCCTGCAACACCACCCCGGCCTCGTAGGTGTCCAGGATTGAATAGTTGTGCCGCGCTTTGCGATTGGTGGCCACCACCCGGCGGCCGCCCTCACCGTTGGCCGCCTTCTTGGCCTCGGCGGCAGACTTCTTCGCCACCGCTAACGTCTTACGTACCAGCGCAGCGTCACGTACCCGGTGGCTGCGGCCATCACGACGCCCACCCCGAACAGTATCGGCGAGATGTAGAGGATGTCGGCGTAGTCGATCTTCGCGATCAGGTTGGCTTGGTAGAACTGACTCAGCGCCTTGTCCAGGAACATCGCCCGCACCACCACCAGGCCGATGATCGCGAGGATCACGCCGATGGTCGCGGCCACCACGGCTTCGAGCAGGAACGGCAACTGGGTGTACCAGCGACTGGCGCCCACCAGTCGCATGATCCCGATCTCGGTGCGTCTGGTGTAGGCCGCGACCTGAACCATGTTGGCGATCAACAGGACTGCGCCGATCGCCTGCACCAGCGCCACCGCGAACGCCGCGTTCGACAACCCGTCGAGGATCGCGAACAACCGGTCGATCAGATCCTTCTCGTTGAGCACCTTGACCACACCGGGTGCAGTGCTCATCGCCTGGTCGAAGTCGCGGTGCTGCTCGGGATCCTTGAGCTTGACGATGAACGACGCCGGGAACGAGTCACGGCTCGCCACATCCTTGAACTCGGGGAACTTGGCGGTGGCGTCGTTGTACGCGTCGTCGCGGTTGACGAACCGGACCGACACCACGTCGTCGCGGCTGTCGATCTGGGCACGCAGCGCCTTGCAGGGGTCGGAGTCACAGGTCAGGTCGTTGGCGGAGATGTCGTTGGTCACGAAGACCTGGGACTCCACCCGATCGAGGTAGATCTTCTTGGAGTGATCGGCCAGCCGCAGCACCAGCAGCCCGCCGCCGAGCAGGCCGAGGGAGATCGCGGTGGTCAGGATCATCGCGACCGTCATGGTGATGTTGCGGCGAAGCCCGGTGAGGACCTCGTTCAACAGGAAGCCAAAGCGCACTTATCGATCCATTCCGTAGACGCCGCGCTGCTCGTCGCGCACCAGCCGGCCCAGTGAGAGTTCGACCACGCGCTGTCGCATCGAGTCGACGATGTGGTGGTCGTGGGTGGCCATCACGACCGTGGTTCCGGTCCGGTTGATCCGCTCCAGCAGATCCATGATGTCCTTGCTGGTGTCCGGGTCGAGGTTGCCGGTGGGCTCGTCGGCCAGCAGCACCAGCGGCCGGTTGACGAACGCGCGCGCGATGGCCACCCGCTGCTGCTCGCCGCCGGACAGTTCGCCCGGCAGCCGGTTGGCCTTGCCGGACAGTCCGACCATCTCCAGCACGTCGGGAACCACGCGGTTGATGGTGTCTGGCCGCTTGCCGATGACCTCGAGGGCGAACGCGACGTTCTCGAACACCGTCTTCTGCTGCAGCAGCCGGAAGTCCTGGAAGACGCAGCCGAGGACCTGCCGCAGGCTCGGGACGTGCCGGTTGGGCAGCTTGTCGACCCGGAACTTCGACACCTGGATCTCACCGGCGGTGGGGTGATCCTCGGCGAGCAACAGACGCATGAAGGTCGATTTTCCGGATCCCGACGGCCCGATCAGGAAGACGAACTCACCCTTGTCGATCTTGACGCTGACATTGTCCAGCGCGGGACGCGCGGACTGTTTGTACTGCTTGGTGACATGGTCGAGGGTGATCATCACGGCACGCCAGTGTAGCGGGGTCGGGAGCGGGAACCGTTATCCCGGACCGCGCGGCGCCGCCGGTGTTGTCGCGGGTCCGGCCGCCGGGGTCGTTCCCGGGGCGGTGGGTGTCCCCGACCGGTTCTCCGTGGTGGTCTGCGGCGGCTGGCCCGGGGCCGGGGTGGGCGGCGGCGGGCCGGGCGTGGTGGGCGTCGGTCCGGGGGTCTGCTCGGGCGCGGTGGTCGTGGGCGTCTCGCCGGGCGAGGTGGTCTCGGTTGGCTCGGTGGTCTCCGTGGGCGTGGTCGTCTCGGTCGGCGTCGTCGTCTCGGGCCGGGTGGTCTCCGGCGTCGTCGTCCAGACCTTGGTCCGCGGCACCCAGGTGTAGGCCGGATCGGGCACGAAGCCCGGCGGGACCACTTGGGTGGACTGCTCGGCCGGCTCCGGCGGCTTGTAGGTCTCGTACAGCCAGGCGGTGCCGAAGAGCGCGATCAGCAGTACCGCGGTCGAGGTGCGCACGCGACCCCACAGCAGGTGACCCGGCCAGCCGCGGTGTTCGTCCTCGGAATGTGGGGTCGGTTTCATCGGCGCCCCTCCGGACCCTGGGTCTCCTCCTCGGCGCCGGCCGCGGTGGCCGGATGCACGATCGCCGCCACCTCGGTGACGTTCTCGACGGGCGACACGATGCCGGCCCGTGCCAGTGCCGCCACCACCAGCAGCCGCAGCCGGCGGCCGACCTCGAACTGCTTGCCCGGCAACGTGCGGGCCACCATCCGCAGGTTGACCGCGTCCACTTCGATGCTCTCGACACCCATCAGCTGCGGCTTGTCCAGCAGCAGATGCTCGAGTTCGGGATCCTCGACCGCGGAGTCGGTGAGGCGATGCAGGACGTCGTTGACCAGGTTGAGATCCGCCGCGGTCGGAACCGGGATGTCGATGACCGCCCGCGCCCAGTCCTTGGACAGGTTGAGCGACTTCATGATCTGGCCGTTGGGGATCGTGTACAGCTCGCCGTCGGCGGTCCGCAGCTTGGTCACCCGCAGCGTGACGTCGACGACGGTGCCCATGGCCTCGTTGGACGAACCCAGCGTGAGCTCGACGAGATCACCGAAGCCGTATTGCTTCTCGGTGATGATGAAGAAGCCGGACAGCAGGTCCTGCACGATGCGCTGCGCGCCGAAACCCAGGGCCGCGCCCAGGACCGCGGCCGGCGCCACCAACGAGCTGATCGGGATCGCCAGGATGTCGGTGATCTCGACCAGCACGATGACGCAGATCATCGCGATGGTCACCCAGGAGATCACCGACGCGACAGCTTGGCGGTGCTTGGCCGTCTCCGATCGGACCAACGCGTCGCTCTCGCGGAAGTCGGCGTCGATGCGGCGGGTGATGCGTTGGGCGGCCCAGTTGACGAACCGCGCCATCAGCACCGCGGCCAGCACCAGCATCAGGATCCGCAGGCCGCGGGTGACGATCCATTCGCCGATCTGCCCGGCCCAGAAGTTGTGCCACTTCTGCGCCCAGATCGAACTCGCGAGGTTACTGGTCGTCATCTTTGCGGTTACGCCAACGGATTCCGGCTTCCAGGAATCCGTCGATGTCTCCATCGAGGACGGCGGTGGGGTTACCCACCTCGTAATCGGTCCGCAGGTCCTTGACCATCTGGTAGGGCTGCAGCACATAGGACCGCATCTGGGTGCCCCAGGAGCTGCCGCCGTCGCCCTTGAGGGCATCCATCTCGGCGCGCTCCTCCAGGCGTTTGCGTTCGAGCAGCTTGGCCTGCAGCACCCGCATGGCCGACACCTTGTTCTGCAACTGCGATTTCTCGTTCTGGCAGGTGACGACGACGCCGGTGGGGATGTGCGTCAGCCGGACCGCGGAGTCGGTGGTGTTGACCGACTGCCCGCCCGGGCCGCTGGAGCGGTAGACGTCCACCCGGATGTCGCCCTCGGGAATCTCGATGTGGTCGGCGGTCTCGACCACCGGCAGCACCTCGACGTCGGCGAACGACGTCTGGCGCCGGCTCTGATTGTCGAACGGGCTGATCCGGACCAGGCGGTGGGTGCCCTGCTCCACCGATAGGGTGCCGTACGCGAACGGCGCGTGGACGGCGAAGGTGGCGCTCTTGCTGCCGGCCTCTTCGGCATAGGACGTGTCGAAGACCTCGACGGGGTAGTCGTGCTGCTCGGCCCAGCGGATGTACATCCGCATCAGCATCTCGGCCCAGTCGGCGGCGTCCACCCCACCGGCCCCGGAGCGGATGGTGACGACGGCCTCACGTTCGTCGTACTCACCGGACAGCAGGGTGCGCACCTCCACCGCCGCGATGTCCTCGCGCAGCTTGGCCAACTCGGCGTCGGCCTCGGCGACCTCCTCGGGTCCGCCCTCTTCGGCGGCGAGTTCGAACAGCACAGGCAGGTCCTCGACCCGCTGGCGCAGCTCCTCCACCCGGCGCAGTTCGCCCTGGGCGTGCGACAGCTCACTGGTGACCTTCTGGGCGCGCGTCTGGTCGTCCCACAGCCGGGGATCGGAGGCCTCGGCCTCGAGTTTCTCGATGCGGCCGCGCAGCGCATCGACGTCGATCACCCGTTCCACGGTGGTCAGGGTGGTGTCGAGTGCACTGATGTCGGCTTGCCGGTCGAGATCCACGAGAATTCAGATTACCGGCGCGCGGGATGAGGCCTACTCCCGGCGGGTGGACAACGTGACGTTTAACATCGGGTCCGTAACTACTTCGAGCAGCGTGCGCCCGTCTCGGCCCCGCCGGTACAGCCCATATACCGGCCATTCGGTCCTGCGCGCTGCAGCCAACGCCAAGAAAGCCTCATCGCTATGCCAATGGCTGAGCTACGCCCGTACCACGTGGCCATCGTCGGAGCCGGTCCGTCGGGTTACTTCGCCGCCGCCGCGCTGCTGAGAGCCTCCGACGGAGAGCCCGCCGGACCGACCGTGCAGGTGGACATGCTGGAGATGCTGCCCACCCCGTGGGGTCTGGTGCGGTCCGGAGTGGCTCCCGACCACCCGAAGATCAAGACCATCAGCGCGCAGTTCGAGAAGACCGCCAATCACGAACGGTTCCGGTTCTTCGGCAACATCAACGTCGGCGAGCACGTTCTGCCGGCCGAGCTGGCCGAACACTACGACGCCGTCGTCTACGCCACCGGCGCGCAGTCCGACCGGCCGCTGAACATCCCCGGGGAGGATCTGCCGGGCAGCGTGCCGGCGGTCGACTTCGTCGGCTGGTACAACGCCCACCCGCATTTCGCCGACATGTCACCCGATCTGACCGGTGCGCGCGCGGTGGTCGTGGGCAACGGGAACGTCGCGCTGGATGTGGCACGGGTGCTGGTGTCGGATCCAAAGATGTTGGGCGAGACCGACATTGCCGACCATGCGTTGGACTCGCTGCACGGCCAGGGTGTCGAGGAGGTGCTGGTGATCGGCCGGCGCGGGCCGTTGCAGGCCACCTTCACCACACTGGAACTGCGCGAGTTGCACGATCTCGAGGCGATGACCGACGTCGACGTCATCGTCGACCCGGCCGATTTCGCCGGGATCACCGACGAGGATCTGGAGGCGGCCGGCAAGGCGGCCAAACAGAACATCAAGGTGATGCGTGGTTACGCCGATGCGCATCCGTCGAACGCCAAGCGCCGCATCATCTTCCGGTTCCAGACCTCCCCCATCGAGATCACCGGAACCGACCGGGTCGAGGGAATTGTGCTGGGCCACAACGAACTGGTCACCGACGCCGACGGGCGGGTGGTGGCCCGCGACACCGGCGAACGCGAGGAGCTGCCCGCCCAGCTGGTGATCCGCGCGGTCGGCTATCGGGGCGTCGCGCTGCCGGGCCTGCCGTTCGACGAGCGCGCCGGCACGATTCCGCACACCGACGGCCGGATCCAGGGCAGCCGCAACGAGTACGTCGTCGGCTGGATCAAGCGCGGGCCGTCCGGCGTGATCGGCAGCAACAAGAAGGACTCCGCCGACACCGTCGACACCCTGCTGACCGATCTGGCCGCCGCCGATCTGACCCCGGCCGCGCCGGACCGCGCCGACGACCTGTATCAGTGGCTGTTGTCGCGGCAGCCGGCCCTGGTGACCGGCGCGCACTGGCAGCTGATCGACACCCATGAGCGCGCCGCGGGCGAACCGCACGGGCGGCCCCGGGTCAAGCTCACCGATGTGGCCGAGATGCTGCGGGTGGGCCACGCCTGAATCCACCCTGCGCCGAGACGTACGTTTGGGCGCAGAAATGCGGACGCCCGCACCTTCGCGCCGAACATGAACTGGGAGCTGGTCAGCGCAACGGAGGCGTGATCGCGTCGGCCTCGATGGTGACCACCAGCCGGGTTTCTGGCACACCCCGGAAGGTCGGGTACGGGATGCCGAGGTACTTCTGCGAGATCTCGTCGATGCTCCCCCGGCCGCCCTCGGCGGTGACGTTGGCGACTCGCCCCCGGACGGCGTAGAAGCGCGCCGGGTCGTCGGGGTCGGTCACGTTCACGGCGACACGCGGGTCGCGGGCGATGTTCTTCGCCTTCTGCAGCCCGTCGACGATGTTGATGACGATGTGTTCCCCGTCGGTGTGCACCCAGGTCTCGGTGAGCTGGGGCGAGCCGTCGGGCATCAGGGTCGCGACGAAGCACAGCGCGGGCCGGCGCAGGAAGTCGAGCAGTTCGTCGGGCAGCGGTTTGGCCATGTCCCCATCCTGTCATGGTCATGATGTATATTAGAACATATGTTCGAATTGAACGGCGAACTCGATGAATCTGCGCTGGTGGCCGCGATCTCGGAGTGGGAGACGCTGAAGGCGCGCGCGGCGGCGGCGCAGGCGCGGGCGTCGGTGCTGCTGGCCACCAAACGACGAGCGGCCGAGGAGGCGCGCGGCGTGCCGGCGGCGCGGCGGGGCCGGGGACTGGGAGCCGAGATCGCGTTGGCGCGCCGGGATTCACCTGCGCGCGGCGGCCGTCACCTCGGCTTCGCGCAGGCACTCGTGCACGAGATGCCGCACACGTTGGCGGCGTTGGAGTCCGGTGTGCTCAGCGAATGGCGGGCCACCCTGATCGTGCGGGAGTCGGCATGTCTGGACGTCGAGGATCGCCGCGCACTCGACGCCGAACTGTGTGCCGATGTCGCGTCGCTGGACGGCAAGGGCGATGCGCGGATCAGCGCCGAGGCCAAGGCGATCGCCTACCGGATGGATCCCCACGCGGTGGTCGACCGGGCTGCCCGCGCCGAGAAGGAGCGCACGGTCACGGTGCGCCCGGCACCGGACTGCATGAGCTACGTGACGGCATTGCTGCCGGTGGCCCAGGGCGTCTCGGTCTATGCCGCACTGAAGCATGCCGCCGACACCTGTGGCGACGGCCGGTCGCGGGGGCAGGTCATGGCCGATGTACTCGTCGCACGCGTGACCGGACGTGAGCCGGGGGCGGCGAGCCCCATCGCGGTGAACCTGGTGTTGACCGACGACAGCCTGTTCGGCGATGCGGAGGACGCAGCCCGGCTGGGTGGTATCGGTCCGATCCCGGCCGGGGTGGCGCGCGCGATGGTGGCGGCAGCCGACGCCGCGGGATGTGCGACGTTGCGACGGTTGTATGCGCACCCGAAGTCGGGTGCGCTGGTGGCGATGGAATCGCGATCCCGGTTGTTCCCGCGTGGGTTGGCCGGCTTCATCCGGCTGCGCGACGACACCTGCCGGACACCGTACTGCGATGCCCCGATCCGCCATATCGACCACGTGCACTCCGCCGGGACGGGCGGCAAGACAGCGGCGGGTAACGGTGCGGGTCTGTGCGAGGCCTGCAACTACACCAAAGAGGCGGACGGTTGGCGGGCAACTGCCCAGAACGACGAAAATGGCACCCACACAACGGAATTGACCACCCCGACCGGCATGCGGCACCGATCCCAGGCTCCCCCGCTACCGGGCCGACGCACCCTGGATATCAGTCACGTCGAATGGCTGCTGAGCACCGAGATCGGCAAGGACGCAGCCTGACAATTCCGTCAGGCGGGCGGGGCGAAACTCCACTTGTCGGGATTCTTCGCCGAGTAGACCACCGGATAGAGCTGCCCCATCGTCGGCCAGGAATTCACGTCGACCGCCATCTGCTGGTAAACCACGTGCTCATTGACGGTCGGACCGTTGATGACGCCGGTGATGGTCACCCACTGCTGCCCGTCAGCGTCGGGCCGGGGGCTGACCCCGGTGACCAACAGGGTTCCCCGCGCCGAATCGGCGCCCGGGTTGCGGCGCATGAACCGGGGCCCGATCACCACCGCCAGTGCGCCCAGCAGCATTAGCAATATCCCGATCTCCCACAGCATGTCCCCATGGTAGGACTCCCTGTATGGACGACCTCGCGTTTGCACTGGAGCTGGCCGATCGCGCCGACACCGTGACCATGGAGCGCTTCGGCGCGCTCGATCTGCGGATCGACACCAAACCCGACCTGACGCCGGTGACCGACGCCGACGAGGGCACCGAACGGGTGCTGCGCGAGATGCTCGCCGAGCAGCGACCTGGCGACAGCGTGTTCGGGGAAGAGTTCGGCGGCACCGACGGCGCGCGGCAATGGGTGATCGACCCCATCGACGGCACCAAGAACTTCGTCCGCGGCGTGCCGGTGTGGTGCACCCTTATCGCGTTGCTCGAGGACGGCGTGCCCACGGTCGGCGTGGTCAGCGCACCCGCGTTGAGCCGACGGTGGTGGGCCGGCCTCGGCCGCGGCGCGCACACGTCGTTCGCCGGTACCCAGCGCCAGATCGCCGTGTCGGGTGTGCGCGACCTGAGCGCCGCGAGCCTGTCCTACTCGGATCTGACCACCGGCTGGGACAACCGTCGCGAGCGGTTCGTGGCGCTCACCGACGAGGTCTGGCGGGTCCGCGCGTACGGCGACTTCTGGTCCTACTGCCTGGTGGCCGAGGGCGCCGTGGACATTGCCGCCGAGCCCGAGGTCAAACTCTGGGACATCGCGCCGCTGGACATTCTGATCAGGGAGGCCGGTGGCACCTTCACCAGCATCGACGGACAACCCGGCCCGCATCACGGCAGTGCGCTGGCCACCAACGGGCTGCTGCACGACGAGGTGGCCCGCCTGCTGATGTGAAATTGCTAACAAAATGGCCGTACCTTACTCCGGAGTAAGATACGGTGTCCGACATGACCAGCCCCCGTGAGAGCGCTGTCGGCCTGCAGCGCCACAAGCGCACCGTCATCGACGTCGCCATGGCAGCACTGAGCCCGATCATCGGGCAGGAGTTCCTCGACCGGCACAACCTGCGCGGCCCGTTCAATCGCGGCCTCAAGTACGGCGTACGGACCGGCTTCTCCGCGATCGGCACGTCCACCCGGCAGTTCAAGAAGGTACAGGGGCTCGGCAAGGCGCCAACCCGGCTGAAGGCCAGCGGCGCCGATTACTTCGACCTGACCCCCGACGACGACCAGAAGATGATCGTCGAGACGGTCCGCGAGTTCTCCGAGGAGATCCTGCGGCCCGCGGCGTACGACGCCGACGCCAACGCGAGCCATCCGGCCGATCTGATCGCCAAGGCCGCCGAGCTGGGCATCACGGCGATCAACATCCCGGAGGATTTCGACGGCATCGCCGAGCACCGGGCCACCATCACCAACGCGCTGGTCGCCGAGGCCCTGGCCTACGGCGATATGGGTCTGGCGCTGCCGATCCTGGCTCCGGGCGGTGTCGCGGCGGCCCTGACCCACTGGGGCAGTGCCGACCAGCAGGCCACCTACCTCAATGAGTTCGCCGGCGAGAACGTGCCGCAGGCGTGCGTCGCCATCGCCGAACCGCACGCACTGTTCGACCCGACCGCGCTGCGGACCACGGCGGTGCGCACGCCCAGCGGCTACCGCCTGGACGGCGTGAAGTCACTGGTGCCCGCGGCGGCCGACGCCGAAGTGTTCATCATCGCCGCGCAGCTGAACGGCAAGCCGGCGATGTTCATCGTCGAAGCCGCCACGCCGGGCCTCAGCGTCAAGGCCGACCCGAGCATGGGTATCCGCGCCGCGGCCCTCGGTCAGGTCGAACTGGACAAGGTAATCGTCCCGCTGTCCGCGCGACTCGGTGAGGACGGCGCCACCGATCAGGACTACTCGGATGCCATCGCGCTGTCCCGGCTCGGCTGGGCCGCCCTGGCGGTCGGCACCTCACACGCCGTGCTCGACTACGTCATCCCCTACGTCAAGGAACGCGAAGCGTTCGGCGAGCCCATTGCGCGCCGCCAGTCGGTCGCCTTCATGTGCGCCAACATCGCCATCGAGCTCGACGGCCTGCGACTGGTGACCTGGCGCGGCGCCGCGCGCGCCGAGCAGAGCCTGCCGTTCGCACGCGAGGCGGCGCTGGCCCGAAAGCTGGCTTCGGACAAGGGAATGCAGATCGGCCTCGACGGCGTGCAGCTGCTCGGCGGCCACGGCTACACCAAGGAACACCCGGTCGAGCGCTGGTACCGCGACCTGCGGGCAATCGGCGTCGCCGAGGGTGTCGTCGTTCTCTAACAGCGTCCTCTAGGAAGGTCGAACCAAAATGGCAATCAATCTGGAACTGCCCAAGAAGATGCAGGCCGTGGCCGAGAAGGGCCACCAGGGCGCGGTGAACATCATCCGGCCCATCTCCCGCAAGTACGACCTGGCCGAGCACGCCTACCCGGTGGAGCTCGACACCATCGCCGCCCTGTTCGAGGGGATCCAGGACGCCAACACCGGCGGTCATTTCGCGGGTGCCACCGACGCGTTCCGCGATGGTGCAGATACGGGCGGCAAGAAGGCAAACGTCAACGGCGGCAACATGTCTGCCCTGCTGAACGCGCTCGAGGTCTCCTGGGGCGACGTCGCCATGCTGCTGTCGGTGCCCTACCAGGGCCTGGGCAACGCCGCGATCTCCAGCGTGGCCACCGACGAACAGCTGGCCCGGCTGGGCAAGGTGTGGGCCGCCATGGCCATCACCGAGCCCAGCTTCGGTTCGGACTCCTCGGCGGTGACCACCACGGCCACCCTCGACGGCGACGAGTACGTCATCAACGGCGAGAAGATCTTCGTCACCGCCGGATCGCGCGCCACCCACATCGTGGTGTGGGCGACGCTGGACAAGGCGAAGGGCCGGGCGGCCATCAAGTCGTTCATCGTCCCCCGTGAACATCCCGGTGTGACGGTCGAACGGCTCGAGCACAAGCTGGGCATCAAGGCCTCCGACACCGCGGTCATCCGGTTCGAGAACGCCCGCATCCCCAAGGACAATCTGCTGGGCAGCCCGGAGATCGAGGTCGAGAAGGGCTTCGCCGGTGTCATGGAGACCTTCGACGCCACCCGTCCGATCGTCGCGGCCATGGCGGTCGGCGTCGCGCGCGCCGCGCTCGAGGAACTGCGCAAGATCCTGACCGATGCCGGTGTCGAGATCTCCTACGACAAGCCCGCGCACGCGCAGAGCGCCGCGGCTGCGGAGTTCCTGCGGATGGAGGCCGACTGGGAGTCGGGCTATTTGCTGACCGTCCGCTCGGCGTGGCAGGCCGACAACCGGATCCCCAACTCCAAGGAAGCCTCGATGGGCAAGGCCAAGGCCGCCCGGGTTGGCAGCGACATCACCCTCAAGGCCGTCGAAATGGCCGGTACCACCGGCTATTCCGAGCAGACCCTGTTGGAGAAGTGGGCCCGGGACTCCAAGATCCTCGACATCTTCGAGGGCACCCAGCAGATCCAGCAACTGGTGGTCGCCCGGCGGCTGCTGGGTCTGTCGTCTGCCGAACTCAAATAGCGTCCAGCTCCGCCCGAAGAGCCTCGCCCAAGTCGATCTCGGCCACGGCGAGGTTTTCTTCGAGGTGGGCCAGGCGAGATGCCCGCGATCAACAGGACATTCGGCGCCACGCCCAGCGTCCACTCGCCGGTCTCGCTGCGCTTGCCGCCGACCTTGCTGACCAGGGCGAGGTTCTCCGGGAACGGGTGCAGCGCCGGCTCAGCTCATTGGCCACCCGCGGGCCGTAGTACTGCGCGGTGTCGATGTGGTCGACGCCGAGTTCCACCGCCCGGCACAGCACCCGGACCGCCTCGTCGTGGTCGCGTGGCGGTCCGAACACGCCCGGCCCGGGCGGTTGCATGGCGCCGAAGCCGACGCGGTGAACGGTGCGCGACGCGAGCGGGAAAGTCGTCATGGCTAGCCGCAACCCGCCGACTTGCCAAACCCATTCCCCTACCCCGGCGAGGGCAGTAGCGTCCACGGGCATGGCCCACATCGCGCGCGAGCACCTTCCGATCCCCGACGCCCAGCACGTCGGGCTCACCACCTACGACGCCAAGGATCCCGACACCAGCTATCCGCCGATCACCGAGCTGCGGCCACCGCAGGGCGCGCCCAATGTGCTGATCGTGCTGATCGACGACGTGGGTTTTGCGGCAGCCTCGGCCTTCGGCGGGCCGTGCCACACCCCGGTCGCCGAACGGCTGGCCGGAAATGGGCTGAAACTCAACCGATTCCACACCACGGCGCTGTGCTCGCCAACCCGCCAGGCGATGCTGACCGGCCGCAACCACCACTCGGTGGGCATGGGCGCCATCACCGAAATGGCCACCTCGGCGCCAGGCAACAGCAGCATCCGACCCAAGGACAAGGCTCCGATCGCCGAGACGCTGCGGCTCAACGGCTATTCCACGGCCCAGTTCGGCAAGTGTCACGAGGTGCCGATGTGGCAGGTCTCCCCGGTCGGGCCGTACGACCAGTGGCCCACCGGATCCGGGTTCGAGTACTTCTACGGGTTCATCGGCGGCGAGGCCAATCAGTACTATCCCGGCCTGTACGAGGGCACCACCGCCGTGGAGCCGCCCCGGACGCCCGAAGAGGGCTACACGCTCACCGAAGACCTGGCCGACCACGCGATCACCTGGGTGCGCCAGCAGAAGGCGCTGATGCCGGACAAGCCGTTCTTCATGTACTTCGCGCCCGGCGCCACCCACGCCCCGCACCACGTCCCGGCCGCGTGGTCGGAGAAGTACCGGGGCAGGTTCGACGAGGGCTGGGATATGTTGCGGGAGAAGATCTTCGCCGAGCAGAAGAAGTTGGGCGTGATCCCCGAGGACGCCGAGCTGACGCCGCGCCACGACGAGATTCCGGCCTGGAACGACATGGCCGACGAGCTGAAGCCGGTGCTGGCCCGGCAGATGGAGATCTACGCCGGTTTCCTGGAGCAGACCGACGAGGAGATCGGCCGGGTGATCGATGCCATCGACGACCTCGGCGTGCTCGAGGACACCCTGATCTACTACATCATCGGGGACAACGGCGCCTCGGCAGAAGGCACCCCGAACGGGTGCTTCAACGAGATGGCGGTGCTCAACGGCATGCCGGGCATCGAGACCACCGAGTTCTTGCTGTCCAAGATCGACGATTTCGGTACGCCGAACGCCTACAACCACTACGCCGTCGGCTGGGCGCACGCCCTGTGCACCCCGTACCAGTGGACCAAGCAGGTGGCCTCGCACTGGGGCGGCACCCGCAACGGCACCATCGTGCACTGGCCGGCCGGGCTCAGCGACAAGGGCGCGATCCGCAGCCAGTTCCATCACGTCATCGACGTGGCGCCCACCATCCTGGCGGCCGCCGGTATTCCGGCGCCATTGAGCGTCAACGGGATTCAGCAGGCCCCGCTCGAGGGGGTGAGCATGTTGCCGATGCTGCAGGACGCCGCGACGCCCGAGTCGCATGTGGTGCAGTACTTCGAGATGTTCGGCAATCGGGGCATCTACCACAACGGCTGGACGGCGTGCACCAAGCACCGGACCCCGTGGAAGACCGACACCCCGCCGCCGTTCGACGCCGATGTGTGGGAGCTCTACGCGCCCGACGACTGGACACAACGGCACAACCTGGCCGCCGAGAACCCGGAGAAATTGGCTGAGCTGCAACGGCTCTGGCTGATCGAGGCGGTCAAGTACAACGTCGTCCCGCTCGACGATCGGGGGTTCGAACGGATCAATCCCGACATCGCGGGCCGTCCGCAACTGCTCAAGGGCAGTTCCCAGTTGCTGTTCTCGGGGATGCGGGTGGCCGAGGGATGCGTGTTGTCGGTCAAGAACAAATCGCACGCGGTGACGGCCAATGTCGACGTCCCCGAGTCCGGGGCGTCCGGCGTCATCGCGACCCAGGGCGGCAGCGCCGGCGGGTGGACGCTGTACGTCCATGACGGCCGACTGACCTACTGCTACAACTTCTTCGGCATCGACCATTTCATCGTGCGTGCGGACCCGCCGCTGCCGGCCGGCAAGCACCAGGTGCGGATGGAGTTCGCCTACGACGGCGGCGGCCTGGCCAAGGGCGGCACCGTCACGCTGTACCACGACGGCGCCGCCGTGGGCAGCGGGCGGGTGGAGCGCACCCAGCCGATGGGCTACTCCGCCGACGAGGCCTGTGACATCGGCCGGGACACCGGATCCCCGGCGTCACCGGACTATGGTCCGGCCGACAACGCTTTCACCGGAACCATCGACTGGGTTCAGATCGACCTCGGCGAGGACAACCACGACCATCTGGTGACGGCGGCCGAACGGTTCACGTTCGCGATGGGCAAGCAGTAGTTCTCTCCATACTAAATAGTATGGTAACGTCTGCCGACATGATCACCGACGAATTCGTGTCCCGACTGGCCGACCGGGCGCAGCAGGCCGAAACCCTGCGCCGGTTGCCAGAAGAGACGATCACCGACCTGACCCGGTCGGGGTTCACCGAACTCCTGGTGCCGGCCGTATACGGCGGCCGGGAGGCCGCGTTTCCGGAGATCCTCGATCCGGTGCGCCGGATGGCCCACGGTTGCACGTCGAGTGCGTGGACCATCGGGTTCTACGCCCTGCACAACTGGATGCTGGCACTGTTCCCCAAAGAAGCTCAGTCCGAGGCCTTTTCGAGTCGGCCCTTCCTGGCGCCGGCACCACTGGCACCCACCGGCCGGGGCCTGCCCGAAGCTGGCGGGGTGCGGCTGTCCGGTCGCTGGTCCTGGGCCACCGGCGTGATGGACGCCAACTGGATCATGGTGGGTGCGTTGTGCGGCCCGGATGACGCTATCCAGCCCGCACTGGCGCTGCTCCCCGCCTCCGACATCACCGTCGACGACGTCTGGCACACCGACGGGATGTGCGCGACGGGCTCCAACGACGTGGTCATCACCGACGCGTTCGTGCCGGAACACCGTCTGGTGAAGGTGACCGACATCTACGGCGGCACCGCACCCGGCGCAGAACTGCACGACTCCCCGACCTACCGCTGGCCGATGGTGCCCGCGCTGGCGTTTCTGGCCGCCATGCCCGCACTCGGCGCGGCCGAACGGGTCACCGAGATCTACGCCGAGCGACTGTCCGAGCGGGTGATCGCCTACGAGTTCGTCAAACAGCGCGACAAGCCGATCGCCCAGGCCCATCTCGGTGAGGCCCAGGTCCGGCTGCGGGCACTGCGCGGTGTACTGGCCGACACCGTCGGGGCCATCGAGACCACCGTCGTCGCCGGGGATCGGGTCACGCGCGCCGAACGGGCCAACGCCCGGCTGGCAGCGGCACACATCGTCCGCGAGTCCAAGAACGTGATCACGTTGCTGCTCAACGCATCCGGGGCCAGCGCACATTTCCTGGACAATCCATTGCAGCGGGCAAAGCGCGATGTCGACGTGCTGTCCGGGCACGTGATCTTCGACTACGACACCAGCCGTGAACTCGCCGGAGCGCTGACCATCGGAGCGAATGTCCCACGAACGGCGATGATCTGATGCGCACCCTGTGGATCGAGGGCAGTCCCAAGGGCGAGCAGTCGCTGTCCTCGGCCATGGCGGCGGCCTACCTCGACGCCGCACCTGGAGTGTTCGGCACCGTGGAGCGGCTCTGCGTCTGGGATGACGACATGCTGCGGTTCGGCCGCGACGCCGCGATCGCCAAGTTCGCGCCGTTGTTCGGCGAACAGGTGACCGAGGCGCAGGGCCAGACCTGGCAGCGGGTCCTCGCCGAGATCGAACGGGTCCGTGGATTCGACCGCGTCGTGCTGTCGTCACCGATGTGGAACTGGCACGTCCCGCATGCGCTCAAGGCGTGGATCGACATCATCGTGCAGCCGCTGGCCAGCTTCACCGTCACGGCCGACGGTGTTCATGTCGGCACCCTGGGCGAGGGCAAACCCCTGCAGCTCATCCTGACCCGTAGCAGCGCCTATGACGGTCGACACCCCGAACTGGTGGACTTCCAGCGGCCCTACCTGGAATACGTGTTCGGCATGCTCGGCTACCACGTCGCCGAGACCTTGATTGCCGAGCCCACCACTCGCTGGACACCGGACGAACGCGCCGCGATGCGCGACGACGCCATCGAGATGGTCCGGCGGGTGGGTGCGAGCCTGACCTAGGCTGCGTGGCATGGCGACACGCGAATCCGCCGGCAGCCGGTTGTCGGTCGACGACTGGATCCAGGCCGGGTACTCGATCCTCGCCGAGGATGGCCTGTCGGCGGTCAAGGTGGACCGGCTGTGCCAGCGACTCGGCGTCACCAAGGGCAGCTTCTACTGGCACTTCTCCGATATCGCCGGATACCGTGCCGCCCTGATCGACGCCTGGGCCGAACAGCGCGGCGACGAACTCGCGGTGTTTCGGGAGATCGCCGATCTGCGGCCGCGCGAACGGCTCTCCAGGATGGTCGGCCATCTGGTCGCACCCCGGCACTGGCGGATCGAACGGGCGATGCGGGAATGGGCCCGCACCGACGAGACGGTGGCAAAAGGCGTCGACGCCGCCGACCGCCGGGTGATCCGCATGGTCCGCCAGGCGTTCACCGACCTCGGATTCAGCGCCGAGGATGCCGAATTACGTTCCCACACAACGTTTGCCGCCGGAATCGGCTTTCTCCAGACCGCCGGCTCGAAACCGAACCCGCTCACCGATCGGCAACGGGAGCGGTTCCTGGAGTTCATGGTTCGGCCCTGAACCGCCGAATTCTCGCTTCCATACCAAACCGTGTGGTATGCCTTGGGGCGTCTTCGAGGGATGACGGTGACCGACTCCAGGGGATTGACCTCTGGCCCGGATAAAACTAAAGTCAATTTTACTTTTAGTTCACCGAGGAGCATGCGATGGAATCCTTCGTCCACCTGCGTAAGGGCAAGACGCCCAAGCGTGTCCACGCCGATCTGGACGGGCTCAAGGACGACGAACTCGGTCGCGGCGGGTTCGTCGGGCGCACCGCGAACATGTACCGGCGCAACGACCCCACCGCCTACCGCAGCGTCGGCCCCCTGCGCCCCACCGACGTACTGAGCTCCGAACTCGAGCCCAGTGACCAGACCGACCCGCAGGGCGGCCCGCTGCTGATGTTCTCCAACGCGGACTGCCTGGTGCTGCTGTCCCGGCGCAGCGAAGAGATGCCGTTCTTCGTCCGCTACGTCGACGGCGATCTGCTCTTCTTCGTGCATCAGGGTGCGGGCCGATTGGAGACGGAGTTCGGGCCACTGGACTATCGCACCGGTGACTGGGTCTACCTCCCGAAGGCCTGCACCTGGCGGCAGATCCCGTCGGAAGAATCCACTCTGCTCATGATCCAGGCCACCGACGACTTCCGGGTCCCCCCGGCGGGCATCCTGGGCCGGCACTTCCCGTTCGATCCCGCGCAGGTGACCATCCCGGAACCGGCTCCCATCGACGATGACGGCAGGACCGAATATGAAGTCCGGCTGATCCACGAGGGCGGCCCGACTTCGCTTTTCTACCAACACAATCCGCTCGACGTGGAAGGCTGGCGCGGGGACAACTTCCCGTTCACCTTCAACATCGAGGACTACACCGTCATCACCTCCGAGAGCGTGCACCTGCCGCCCACGGTGCACCTGTTCATGCAGGCGACCGGCGTGTACGTGATGAACTTCCTGCCCAAGCCCGCCGAGAGTGTGCCGGGCACCGAGCGCACCCCGTGGTACCACCGCAACGTCGACTTCGACGAGATCGCGTTCTTCCACGCCGGCTCGCTGTACGGCATCCCAATGCCACCGGGGCTGGTTTCCCATGCGCCGCAAGGGGTTCACCACGGCGCACCCGAGAAGGCGCGCGAACGGGCCCGCCGCAAGTTCGACGACTACGACCGGGTGGACTGGTCGGTCATCGCGATCGACACCCGCCGCCGGCTCATCCCGTCCGCCGAAATTCTCGCCAACGATCTGGGGCAACACTAGTGACCACCGTTGAATCACCCGTCAAGCACGAGTACGACCGCATCCCGTATCTGGTTGCCTATCAGAATGACTCAGCGGTCCGCGACGTCTACGGCGGCGTCGCCGAACTGGTGGTCCTGGAGAGCTACCTGCTGCGGCCGAAGAACCGGCCAAGCGACACCGTGCTGGTGTTCATGCACCCGATCGGCGGCGGCGCCTACCTGCCGATGATCAACGCGCTGGCCCGCGCCGGCCACCACGTCATCTACTGCAACAGCCGGTTCCGCGGCACCGATTCGGCGCTGCTGATGGAGAAGGTGGTAGAAGACCTCGGCGAATGCATCAAGGACGCCAAGAACCGCCTGGGCTACCACAAGGTGGTGCTGGCCGGCTGGAGCGGCGGCGGCTCGCTGTCGGTGTTCTACCAGCAGCAGGCGCAGAAGCCGACCGTGACGGCCAGTCCGTCCGGCGACGGCCCGGATCTGACCACCCTCGGCCTGATCCCGGCCGACGGCATCATGCTGTTGGCCGCCCACATCAGTCGGCACGGCACCATGACCGAATGGATGGACGCCTCCATCCTGGACGAGAACGACCCCACCCAGCGGGATCCGGAGCTGGACCTCTACAACCCCGACAACCCGAACCAGCCGCCGTACACGCCGGAGTTCCTGGAGCGCTATCACGCCGCGCAGATCGCCCGGAATCGGCGAATCACAAGCTGGGTCAAGGAGAAACTGGCGGAGCTGAAGGCCAGCGGACGTCCCGATGATGAGTTCGCGTTCGTCGTGCACGGCACCATGGCCGACCCACGCTGGCTGGACCCCGCCGTCGACCCCAACGAACGCCAGCCCGGCACCTGCTATCTCGGCAACCCGCAGGTGGTCAATATGAGTCCGGTCGGGCTGGCCCGGTTCTGCACGCTGCGCAGCTGGCTTTCCCAGTGGAGCTACGACGACGCCAACGGCGACGCCGTCAAGGCCGGACCGGATATCGCGGTGCCCGCCCTGGTGATCGGCAACCTGGCCGACGATGCCTGCACCCCGAGCCACACCCGCCGGCTGTTCGAGGCGATCGGGCACCCGGACAAGGAGATGCACGAGATCCACGGCGCCAACCACTACTACTCCGGCCCGGATCAGCGCGGCACGCTGCGCGAGGCGGTCGGGATCTGCACCGACTGGCTGCACCGACACGGGTTCAGCCTGTGACCCTCTATGCGCGAGCAGACGCAAAAGCCCCCTTTTCGGCGCCATTTCGGGGGCCTCTACGTCTGCTCGCGGGGGAAAAGTGACCAGCGGGCCCTTGGACGGCATCCGGGTGATCGAGGTCGGCACGCTGATCTCGGGCCCGTTCGCCGGCCGGCTGCTGGGCGACATGGGCGCCGACGTCATCAAGATCGAACCGCCCGGTCAGCCCGACCCGCTGCGCACCTGGGGCCAGGCCGAACTCGACGGTGAACACTTCTTCTGGACGGTGCACGCCCGCAACAAGAAGGCCGTCACGCTGAACCTGCGGGAACCCCGTGGGCGGGAGTTGTTCCTCGAGCTGGTCGAACACTCCGACATCATCGTGGAGAACTTCCGGCCCGGCACGCTGGAGAAGTGGAACCTGGGTTACGACGTTCTGCAGGAACGCAATCGGGGCATCATCCTGGTCCGGGTGTCCGGCTACGGACAGACCGGACCCGAAGCCGGCAAGGCTGGCTACGCGTCGGTCGCCGAGGCCGCCAGCGGGCTGCGGCACATGAACGGCTTCCCCGGCGGGCCGCCGCCCCGGCTGGCGCTGTCCCTGGGCGACAGCCTGGCCGGGATGTTCGCCGCCCAGGGCGCACTGGCCGCCCTGTACCGCCGCACCGTCACCGGCGAGGGTCAGGTCGTCGACGCCGCGCTCACCGAATCGTGTCTGGCCATCCAGGAATCCACCATTCCCGACTACGACGTGGGCGGCGTGGTGCGCGGCCCATCGGGCACCCGGCTGGAGGGCATCGCCCCGTCGAACATCTACCAGTCGTGCGACGGCAGCTGGGTGGTGATCGCGGCCAACCAGGACACGGTCTTCCGCCGGTTGTGCGCCGCGATGGGCCAGCCGGAGCTGGCGGCCGACGAACGGTTCGTCAATCATGTTGCGCGCGGACGCAATCAGGACGAGCTCGATAAGATCATCGGCGACTGGGCGGCCACCCGCCCACCGTCGCAGATCATCGACACGTTGTCGGAGGCCGGAGTCATCTCCGGCCCGATCAACACCGTGGCCGAGGTGGTCACCGACCCGCAGCTGCTGTCGCGCGGCATGATCGCCGACCACTGGGACGAGCGGGTGCAGCGAAACATCAAGGGCCCCGGCGTTGTTCCGGTGCTCTCGGAATCCCCCGGCACCATCCGCTGCGCGGGATCCGCCCGGCCCGGCCAGCACAACACCGAGATCTACCGCGGTGTGCTCGGTCATACCGCGGCGGAGATCTCGGATCTCGAAGCCCAGGGGGTGCTGTAGATGACCCATGTCACCATCCGCGAGGTGTGCCTGCGCGACGGCCTGCAGATCGAGGAGCCCCTTCCGCTGGCCGCCAAGATCGAACTGCTCGAGGCCGTGGTCGCCACCGGGGTGCGCGAGGTGGAGGCCACCGCGTTCGTATCCCCGTCGAAGGTGCCGGCCCTGGCCGATGCCGAAGACCTGGCCGTCGAGCTGAAACGGTTTGATGGCGTGGAGTTCTCGGCCTTGGTCGCCAGCCCGAACGGCGCCCTCCGCGCGATCACCGCGGGTTTGAATTCCATCGAGTACGTGGTGTCGGCCGCCGATGCCCACAGCCGGGCCAATGTCGGCCGGGGCACCGCGGAGGCCACCGCGGCCATCGCCGATGTCGTCCGGATCGCGCACGACGCCGGCGCCACCGTCGAGGTGATCATCGCCACCGCCTGGGACTGCCCCTTCGACGGTCCGACCCCGTCCCGCCGCGTGCTCGACGTCGCGGCCGCGGCCACCGACCTGGGCGTGGACCGGATTGCGATCGCCGACACCATCGGCACCGCCACGCCGGGCCGCGTCACCACCCTGCTCGCGCAGGTGCAGTCGGTGATCGGCGGCATCGCGCTGGGTGCGCACTTCCACAACACCCGCGGCAGCGGACTGGCCAGCGCCTACGCCGCGGTGCAGGCCGGTGTGACCCGGCTGGACTCGTCGGCCGGCGGACTCGGCGGATGCCCGTTCGCCCCGGGCGCCAGCGGCAACATCGCCACCGAGGCTCTGGTCTACCTCCTGCGCGACAGCGGCATCGGCGTCGACGGCGACCTGACGGCCGCGATCACGGCCGCCGGGGTGGCCCAGCGGCTCATCGGACACGACCTACCCAGCGCGCTGCTGCGCGCGGGCGACCGGATCCTGAGTTGACGTGACGCGGCCGCTGTCGAACAAGGGCATCGCCACCCGCGACGCGATCACCGCCGCCGCCCGTAAACTGTTCGCGGAGCGCGGCTTCCATGGCACCACGCTCGCCGACATCACCACGGCGGCCGGTCGGTCCACGGCGGTGTTCTACCGGTATTTCGACGACAAGGAGGACCTGCTGGCCAGCCTGGCGGAGTCCTTCCTGCGCGATGTCCTCGCCAACCTGCCGATCGACCTGCCCCAGTCCCCCGCCGACACCGGCTTCTTCACCGCGGCCGTGACCGGGTACTGGAACATCTTCAAACAGAACCTGGGCATCATGGTCGCCGTCGCTCAACTGGGTGCCACCCAGCCGCGATTCGCCGACGTGCAGAACGAGTTCCGCCGCTTCGGCATGGACATCGTGCGCGCCTCGGTGCTGCGCGCCCAGGAGCAGGGCTATGCCGCCGAGTTGGATCCCGACCACATCGCCCTGGCCATCGCGCTGCTGTTCGAGAACTTCACCACGGTGTACCTGCGGCCCGACGCCGCCGCGCTCGGCGTGTCGAGTACGGACGCCGACGCCATCCGCACCCTGGCGACCATCTGGCAGAAGACCCTGTACGGCAACCCGGCCGTCGGATAGGAGCATTCGTGGATTTCGCACTGCCCGAACATCTTCCAGGCCTGTTGGCCGAGATGGACGCGTTCATCGAGGCCGAGATCAAACCGCTGGAACGCGAGCACATGCAGTACTTCGACCGACGCCGGGAGTTCGCCCGCACCGATCTGGACAACGGCGGCATCCCGCGGCGCGAGTGGGAGGACCTGCTCGACGAGATGCGTCGGCGCGCCGACGCGGCCGGTTGGCTGCGTTACGGGCTGCCGGAGGAGTTCGGTGGCCGCGGCGGCACCAACCTCGACATGGCCGTCATCCGGGAACATCTGGCGCACAAGGGTCTCGGCCTGCACAACGACCTGCAGGACGAGTCCTCCATCGTCGGCAATTTCCCGCAGGTCATCATGATGAGCCGATTCGGCACCGATGCGCAGAAGGCCGAATGGATCGAGGCGATGCTCACCGGCACCCGCTCGATGGCGTTCGGGCTGACCGAGCCCGACCACGGCAGCGACGCCACCTGGATGGAGACCACCGCGGTCCGGGATGCGGAGGGTGAGCACTGGATCATCAATGGCGCCAAACGGTGGAATACCGGCGTGCACCGGGCCACCCACGACCTGGTTTTCGCCAGAACGAACGGTCCGGCTGGATCTGCCACAGGGATCACGGCCTTCCTGGTGCCTACGGACACACCGGGTTTCGAGGTGCCCTACTACTGGTGGACGTTCAACATGCCCTCCGACCACGGCGAGGTGACGCTGACCGATGTCCGGGTGCCCGCCGATGCGGTGCTCGGCGAGGTCGACCACGGCCTGGAGGTGGGCCAGACATTCCTGCACGAGAACCGGATCCGCCAGGCCGCATCCAGCCTCGGCGCTGCCCAGTACTGTATCGACCGAGCCGCCGAATACGCCGGTCAGCGGGTGGTTTTCGGCAAACCGCTGTCGGTGAACCAGGCTGTGCAGTGGCCGCTGGCCGAACTGCAGACCGAGGCGCAGATGGTCCGCCTGCTCGTGTACTACGCGGCCTGGCACCTGGACCGCGATCACCACATGGAGGTCTCGGACAAGGTGTCGATGGCCAACTACCGGGCCAACCGGCTGGTGTGCGAGGCCGCCGACCGGGCGATGCAGATCCACGGCGGCATCGGCTACAGCCGGCACGAGCCGTTCGAGCACATCTACCGGCACCACCGGCGCTACCGGATCACCGAGGGAGCCGAGGAGATCCAGATCCGCCGGGTGGCCCAGCGAATGCTGAAGTTCGGCCGGAAATGACTCTGGCGGAACAGCTTTCAGGCCTCATCGGGGCCGAGGTCACCGATCTGCGCCGGCTCACCGGCGGCGCCAGCCGAACCACCTACGCGTTCGGGGCGGACGGCCGCCGGTTGATCCTGCGCACCGGACCTCCCGACGAGGTGCATGCCGGCATGGAACTCGAGGCGGCGGTGCAACGACTGGCCGCCGATCGGGGGGCCCCGGTGCCCGAGATCCTGCTGGCATCGAATTCGGTTGAACCCCTGGGGAATCCGTACCTGATCTGTACCGAGATCCCGGGCGAGACCATCGTCCGCAAGATCTACCGCGGCCTGGACGACGGCGGCCGGGCGGCCCTGCTGACGCAGTGCGCGGCCGCGCTGGCCGCCGTGCATCGGGCCGACCCGGCCGGCGCCCAACTGGCAGCGGAGGATTCGCTGGCCCAGTGGCGCGCCGAACTGGACGTCATGGGCGACACGACCGCGACCTTCGAGTGGGCGTTCCGCTGGCTCGAACGGCACCGGCCGCCGTCGCTGCCGCCGACCCTGGTGCACGGCGATTTCCGGATGGGCAATGTGATCGTCGCTGGGTCGCGGCTGGCCGCCGTGCTGGATTGGGAACTGGTGCACGCCGGCGACCCGCGGGAGGACCTGGCCTGGTTCTGCATCCGGGCCTGGCGGTTCGGCGCGCCCAAGGCGCTGGATGCCGGCGGGCTGGGCAGCATCCGGGACTTCCTAGCGGCCTACGAAGCCGCCGGCGGCGCGCACGTCGACCCCGATGAGTTCCGCTGGTGGCTCGCGCTGGCCACCCTGCGCTGGGGCGTCATCTGCCGGTACCAGGCCGAACGGCACCTGTCCGGCCAGACGCCGTCGGTGGAATTGGCCACCATCGGCCGGCGGGTCTGCGAAACGGAATGGGATCTGCTGAACCTGTTGGGCGATTTCGGTGCAGAAACCGGCGCTGAGCGACGGGAAATGCACCGAAATCACGACGACGACCTCCAGGGCCTGCACGGGCGGCCCACCGCGGCCGAACTGGTCGCCGCCGTCGCCGACTTCCTGGACGGCGACGTCCGCGCGAACACCGAGGGCCAGGTCAACTTCCACGCCCGGGTGGCCGCGAATGCGCTGCGAATGGTGCAGCGCGAACTGGAGTCCTGCGGTGCCGCCGACGTCACCGCCGCACTGAATCGGCTCGGCGCGTCCGATGAGGAAGAGCTGGCCGCTGCGATCCGCCGCGGCGAATTCGACGACCGTGCAGGCGATCTCATAGCGGGCCTGCGGATCCTGGTCGGGCATCGGCTGTCGGCCGCACATCCCGGATACGAGACGGAGTGAACATGGACGTCGCCGACGATCTGTTCGGCGCCATGGAACGCGGCGACATCGGCCGGGTCAGGGAACTCTGGAACGACGACATCGCCGTGTGGCATTCCGGTGACCGGGCCGACAACGATTTCGACCGGGCATTTCGGGTGATCCGCTGGTTCCTGGACCGCACGACACAGCGGCGGTACGAGGTGCTCGACCGCCGGGCCTTCGAGGGCGGCTTCGTCCAGCAGCACATCCTGCACGCCACCGGCATCGACGGCGCGGTGCTCGAAATGCGGGTGTGCATCGTGATCCAGTTCGCGGCCAACGGGTTGATCAGCCGGATCGACGAGTACTTCGACCCGCGGGAGATCGAGCCGCTGTTCTAATCCCCTTGCAGCGGAAGGAAAATGACCTCGGTCAACATTCTGCGCAGCCACGCTCGGTAGCGGTCGACTGTCCATCCGTCGTGGCGGGTGATCCGCACAAAGGTCTCGATACTGCAGAAGACCGCATACGTCTCGACCAGTTCGTCGGACGGGATGTCATCGCGCAGCCAGCCGCGGTCCCGGTAGATCTCGAGCACCCGACGGTCCTGTCCGGTGATACTGGCTACCAAATCGGTCAGTTGCCGATCCAGATCGGCATCGCCATTGGCCGCACCGGTGAGCGCCAACCACAGCCCCACACTGCGTTCGTGCATTCCGGTTTGGGCATCGACCAACAGATCCACGGCCTCGGCGGCACTGGTGACCGCCTGATACCGGTGCCCGATCTCCAGATTCAAGATGTTGTCCTCACCGCTGACCCCCACCGCCGCATACTCGGCTGAGGCGATCAACAGCTTGGCCTTGGATCCCTGCCCCTGCACCGTCTCCGTCGAGACACCCGCCGCGGCGGCGATTTTGGCCAGGGTGGTGCGGGCGTATCCGTCGGCGGCGAACAGTTCGGCGGCGGCAGCCACCACACGGGAGCGGGTTTCCTCCGCCTGGCGCTGCCGAAATTCGGACCGGTACCCACGGCGAGGTATTGACTCCTGCGTCATAGGAATGAATACTAGACCAATACGGTCAATATCATCGTGGGGGTCAAAATGTCATCGATCATGCTGGCCAGCGTTCCGGTGCACGGCCATGTCACCCCACTTTTGACCATTGCCCGAGGATTCGTCGAACGCGGCGACAATGTCCGATTTCTCACCGGCTCCCGGTTCGCCGATCGCGTCCGAGGCACTGGCGCGCAGTTCGCACCGCTACCCGAAGAGGCCGATTTCGACGACCGCACGCACCTGGGCGACTTTCCCGAACGCGCCCGGTTGAAAGGTGCCAGAGCGATCGCGTTCGACGTCGACCACCTGTTCGCCCGACCCGCCAAGGCCCAGTACGAGGCGGTGATGGCGGCCACCACTGACCGGCCCGTCGAAGTGGTGTTCGCGGACCCTACCTTCGCTGGGGCCGCTTTCCTCCTCTCGCTCCCGCGAACTGCTCGGCCGGCGGTTGTCATGTGCGGCGTCCTGCCATTGGGCGTGAGCAGCCACGACACCGCGCCGTTCGGAATGGGCCTGCCCCCGGCCCGGGTTCTCAATCGGCAACGCAACGCCGCCCTGGCGGTGTTGGGCCGACGGCTCATGCGTGCTGCCACCCGGACCGCCAACGATCTGCACCGGCAGGTGCACGGTACCGACCTGCCGTTCCCGATCATGGAATGGAGCCGGTACGCGGATGCGATCGCGCAATTCACCGTCGCCGCGTTCGAGTACCCCCGGTCCGACGCGCCGCCGAATCTGCATTTCACCGGGCCGCTCACGGCGGACGCCGCAACGTCGCCGCTCCCGGATTGGTGGTCCGACCTGGACGGAACCCGGCCCGTCGTGCACGTCACCCAGGGCACCGTCGCCAACACCGACTACAACCAGACCATCGCACCCACGCTGGAAGCCCTGGCCGACGCGGACGTGCTGGTCGTGGTCGCGACGGGCGGCCGGCCCGTCGACACCCTGCCGCCGCTGCCGGCCAACGCCCGGGCCGCCACCTACCTGCCGTACGACGAGTTACTCCCGCGTACGGCCGTTTACGTCACCAACGGCGGCTACGGCGGCGTGCAGTACGCACTGCGCCATGGGGTCCCGATCGTGGCCACCGGCGGCAAGGAGGACAAGCCGGAGGTCGGCGCCCGGGTCGCATGGTCCGGGGTGGGCCGGCGAATCAGGGCCGAATATCCGTCACCCCGTGCCATCCGGCGGGCCGTCCACGACGTGCTCTACGACCCGAGGTACCGGGCCGCCAGCCGGCGGATCGCCGCCGAGATCGCGTCGGCGGCCGGTTTCTCGATGGTGGCCGACATCGCCGACCGGCTGACGCAAACACCTTGCCCGCCAACGACGAAAAGCCCCAACCCGAACACCGTCAGCCCGTAGCCTGAGCGCGTGCCCCTGCATGTCCTGGTGTATTCCGACAACGCGCGCACCCGCGAACAGGTGATGCTGGCGCTCGGCAAACGCGTGCACCCGAAGCTGCCGGACCTGACCTACACCGAGGTCGCCACCGCACCGGTGGTGGTCAAGACGGTCGACGCCGGCGGCATCGACCTGGCGATCCTGGACGGCGAGGCTACCCCGGCCGGGGGAATGGGCATCGCCAAACAGCTCAAGGACGAGGTCAGCGACTGTCCGCCCATTGTGGTGCTCACCGGCCGCCCAGACGATGCGTGGCTGGCCGACTGGTCCCGCGCCGAGGCTGCCGTCCCACACCCGCTCGATCCGATCCGGCTCGCGGACGCGGTGGTGGACGTGCTGCTGGGGCAACAGTAAATCGATTGGTCAGCGCAGCGAATCACGCTGTGGCCCTTGACTGTTCGCGTATCAGAACTCGGTGGGCGACACTGATACCGATCCTAACGAAAATACGACAAGCTAACGGACAAGATCGCTAGTCTGTGGTGTAGCTCACATCGACAGCCCAAGCGAGGGAGCATGGATCTCTACCTGCCCATCCTGATCCTCGGCGTGATCGCAGCGGCGTTCGCGTTCGGATCGGTCGGCATCGCGCTGGTGATCGGCCCGCGCCGGTACAACCGCGCCAAACTCGAAGCCTACGAATGCGGCATCGAGCCTGCACCGCAGCCGCCCGGCGCCGCGCGATTCCCCATCAAGTTCTATCTGACCGCGATGTTGTTCATCGTTTTCGACATCGAGATCGTCTTCCTCTACCCGTGGGCGGTCACCTTCGGCCATCTCGGCACGTTCGCGCTCGTCGAGATGGCCCTGTTCATGGCCACGGTGTTCGTGGCCTACGCATACGTCTGGCGCAGGGGTGGACTCGATTGGGACTAGAAGAGCAACTGCCGGGCGGAATCCTGCTCACCACGGTCGAGAAGGTCGCGGGGTTCGTCCGTAAGGGATCGCTGTGGCCGGCCACGTTCGGGTTGGCCTGCTGCGCCATCGAGATGATGGCCACCGCGGGCCCCCGCTTCGACATCGCCCGGTTCGGCATGGAGCGGTTCTCGGCCACGCCACGTCAGGCCGACCTGATGATCGTCGCCGGCCGGGTCAGCCAGAAGATGGCCCCGGTGCTGCGGCAGGTCTACGACCAGATGGCCGAACCGAAGTGGGTGCTGGCCATGGGCGTGTGCGCGTCGTCGGGCGGCATGTTCAACAACTACGCGATCGTGCAGGGCGTCGACCACATCGTGCCCGTCGACATCTACCTGCCCGGCTGTCCCCCGCGCCCGGAGATGCTGCTCAACGCCATCCTGACGCTGCACGCCAAGATCGCCGAGATGCCGTTGGGCGTGCACCGCGACGAGGTGATTGCCGCCACCGAGAAGGCCGCACTGGCGGCGACGCCCACCATCGAACTCAAGGGGTTGTTGCGATGACGACGCCGCGGGGCATGTTCGGTGTCTCCGGGTCCGGGGACACGTCCGGCTACGGCCGACTGGTCCGCACGGTGCCCGTTCCGGAGAGCAGCCCGCGGCCCTACGGCGGCTATTTCGACGACGTGGTGGACCGGCTGGCCGCGGTGCTCGGCGGCGACTTCGACGGCGCTGTGTTGCGGGTGAGCGTGCACCGCGACCAACTGACCCTGGAGATCGACCGGGCCCACCTACCGGCGGTTGCCCGCGCGCTGCGTGATGACTCCGCGCTGCGATTCGAATTGTGCTCGGGCGTATCGGGGGTGCACTACCCCACCGACACCGGCGCCGAATTGCACGCCTTCTATCCGCTGATGTCGATCACGCACAACCGGCGAATCCATCTCGAGGTCGCGTGCCCGGACTCCGATCCCCATGTGCCATCGCTGTTCTCGGTGTACCCGACCACCGACTGGCACGAGCGGGAGACCTACGACTTCTTCGGCATCGTCTTCGACGGCCACCCCGCGCTCACCCGCATCGAGATGCCCGACGACTGGGTGGGCCACCCACAACGCAAGGACTACCCGCTCGGCGGTGTGCCGGTGGAGTACCACGGCGCGCAGATCCCGCCGCCGGACCAGCGGAGGTCCTACTCATGACTTCGCAGATGAGCCCAAACCGAGCCATCACCCTCGGCGGCCAGGACTGGGACGAAATCGTCGCGCTGGCAAGGGAATCCGGTGACACCAGTGAGCGGATCGTCGTCAACATGGGTCCGCAGCACCCGTCCACCCACGGGGTGTTGCGGCTGATCCTCGAGATCGAGGGCGAGACCGTCACCGAGGCCCGGTGCGGGATCGGCTACCTACACACCGGTATCGAGAAGAACCTGGAGTACCGCAACTGGACCCAGGGCGTCACGTTCGTCACCCGGATGGACTACCTGTCGCCGTTCTTCAACGAGACCGCCTACTGCCTGGGCGTGGAGCAGCTGCTGGGCATCACCGACCAGATCCCTCAGCGCGCCAGCGTGATTCGCGTGATGCTGATGGAACTCAACCGGATCTCCAGCCACTTGGTCGCCCTGGCCACCGGCGGTATGGAGCTGGGTGCGATGAGCGCGATGTTCTTCGGATTCCGCGAGCGTGAGGAGATCCTCACGGTGTTCGAGGCCATCACCGGCCTGCGGATGAACCATGCGTACATCCGGCCGGGCGGGCTGGCCGCCGATCTGCCCGACGACGGTGAGGCCAAGGTCCGCCGGCTGCTCGGGCTGCTGCCGGGCCGGCTGGCCGAACTCGAAGACCTGTTGCGCGAGAACGCGATCTGGAAGGCCCGCACCCGCGGCATCGGCTACCTGGACCTCACCGGCTGCATGGCCCTGGGGATCACCGGGCCGGTACTGCGGTCCACTGGGCTGCCGCACGACCTGCGCAAGACCCAACCCTATTGCGGTTACCAGGATTACGACTTCGACGTGATCACCGGCGAGAGCAGCGACTGCTACGACCGGTATGTCATCCGGGTCGAGGAGATGAACCAGTCGCTGCGCATCGTGCGGCAGTGCCTGGAACGGCTGGAGCCGGGCCCGGTGATGATCGAGGACAAGAAGCTGGCGTGGCCGGCCGATCTCCAACTGGGTACCGACGGGCTGGGCAACAGCCCCGCGCATATCGCCAAGATCATGGGCACGTCGATGGAGGGACTGATCCACCACTTCAAGATCGTCACCGAGGGCATCCGGGTGCCGGCCGGCCAGTGCTATGTGGCGGTCGAATCACCGCGCGGCGAACTCGGTGTGCACATGGTGTCCGACGGCGGGACCCGGCCCTACCGGGTGCACTACCGCGACCCGTCGTTCACCAATCTGCAAGCGGTGGCGGCGATGTGCGAGGGCGGGATGGTGGCCGACGTCATCTCGGCGGTCGCGTCAATCGATCCGGTCATGGGGGGTGTAGATAGGTGACGAGCATCGACCTGACCCTGGGGCCGCGGCCGGACGAGCCGGGACCGCCGGTCGGCGGCCCGCTGACCTACGAGCCGGACGTGGAAGCGGCCCTGGCCGCCGACGCGGCGGTGATCATCGCGCGCTATCCGAGTTCGCGGTCGGCGCTACTGCCGCTGCTGCACCTGGTCCAGGCCCAGGACGGCTACCTGACCGCGGCCGGAATCTCCTTCTGCGCAGGGCAACTCGGTCTCACCGACGCCGAGGTCACCGCTGTGGCCACCTTCTATTCGATGTACCGCCGCACCCCGACCGGTCGCTATCTCGTCGGGGTGTGCACGAACACGCTGTGCGCGATCATGGGTGGCGACGCCATCCTCGAGGCCCTGGAGAACCATCTCGGCATCCACCACGGTGAGACCACCGTCGATGACCAGATCACCCTCGAGAACATCGAATGTAACGCGGCCTGCGACTACGCGCCGGTAGTAATGGTCAACTGGGAGTTCTTCGACAACCAAACCCCTTCGAGCACCTGCGATCTGGTGGACCGGCTGCGCTCCGGCGAGGCCGTGAGCGCCAGTCGCGGTGGTGTGGTTCCGGGGTTCACGCAGACGGCGCGCACCCTGGCCGGCGTGGGCACGGTGGACAACGACGACAGCGTTCCCGGGGCCGCCACCCTGGCCGGGCTACGGGTAGCCCGCGCACTCGACATGAACGCGCCGGTCCGCGGTGACGCATCATGACCGCGCTGACCCCGGTGCTCAGCCGATACTGGGACGAACCCGAACCGTGGACGCTGGACACCTACCGCCGCCACGACGGCTACCGCGCGCTGACCAAGGCCCTGGCGATGAGTCCCGACGACGTCATCGCGCTGGTCAAGGAATCCGGGCTACGGGGACGGGGCGGCGCGGGGTTCCCGACGGGCACCAAATGGTCCTTCATCCCGCAAGGGGATGCCAAACCGCACTACCTGGTGGTCAACGCCGACGAGTCGGAACCCGGTACGTGCAAGGACATTCCGCTGCTGCTGACCACCCCGCACTTCCTGGTCGAGGGCATCATCATCGCGTGCTACGCCATCCGGGCCCGGCACGCGTTCGTCTACGTCCGCGGCGAGGTGGTCCCGGTGTTGCGCCGGTTGCAGGCCGCCGTCGCCGAGGCGTACGCCGCCGGGTACCTCGGCACCGATATCGGCGGGTCGGGATTCGACCTCGACCTGATCGTGCACGCCGGGGCCGGCGCTTACATCTGCGGTGAGGAGACCGCGCTGCTGGACTCCCTGGAGGGCCGGCGCGGCCAGCCCCGGCTGCGCCCCCCGTTCCCGGCCGTCGCCGGGCTGTACGCCTGCCCGACGGTGGTCAACAACGTCGAGTCCATTGCGTCGGTGCCGCCGGTGGTGCTCGGCGGGGTCGACTGGTTCACCTCGATGGGCACGGAAAAGTCGCCGGGCTTCACGTTGTACTCGCTGTCGGGGCACGTGACCCGGCCCGGCCAGTACGAGGCGCCGCTGGGCATCACGCTGCGTGAGCTGCTGGAGTATGCCGGCGGCGTCCGGGCCGGCCACGAACTGAAGTTCTGGACGCCGGGTGGGTCGTCGACGCCGATGCTGACGGCCGAACATCTCGATGTGCCACTGGATTACGAGGGCATGGCCGGTGTCGGGTCGATGCTGGGCACCAAGGCGCTGCAGATCTTCGACGAGACGACGTGCGTGGTGCGCGCGGTGCGCCGCTGGACCCAGTTCTACGCGCACGAGTCCTGCGGCAAATGCACCCCGTGCCGCGAGGGCACCTATTGGCTGGCCCAGATCTACCAGCGGCTCGAGACGGGCCGCGGCACGGCGGCTGATCTCGACAAGCTGCTCGACATCGCCGACGCGATCTTCGGGAAGTCGTTCTGCGCGTTGGGCGACGGCGCGGCCAGCCCGATCATCAGTTCGCTGAAGTGGTTCCGCAACGAGTATGAGCAGCATGTCGGCGCCGGTTGCCCGTTCGACCCGTACGCCTCGATGCTGAGCGCACCGGAAGGGGTGGGCGCATGATTCTCCCTCGCGAGCAGACACAGAATCGCCTCAGTTCGGCCAATTCAGACGATTCTGCGTCTGCTCGCGGAGGGGTGGTGGGCGCGTGACCGCCGTCGAACCTGTCAAGCAGGACACCGAGATGGTGACCCTCACCATCGACGACCAGCAGGTGTCGGTTCCCAAGGGCACCTTGGTGATTCGGGCGGCCGAATTGATCGGCGTGCAGATCCCCCGGTTCTGCGACCACCCGCTGCTGGACCCGGTCGGCGCGTGCCGGCAGTGCCTGGTGGAGGTCGAGGGCCAGCGAAAGCCGCTGGCGTCGTGCACCACCACCGTCACCCCCGACATGGTGGTCCGCACCCAGCGCACCAGCGCGGCGGCCGACAAGGCCCAGCACGGCGTGATGGAACTGCTGCTGATCAACCATCCGCTGGACTGCCCGGTCTGCGACAAGGGCGGCGAATGCCCGCTGCAGAACCAGGCCATGTCCAACGGCCGGGTCGAGACCCGATTCGAGGACATCAAACGCACGTTCCCGAAACCGATCAACCTGTCGGCGCAGGTGCTGCTGGACCGGGAGCGGTGCGTGCTGTGTGCGCGCTGCACCCGGTTCTCCAACCAGGTGGCCGGCGACCCGTTCATCGAACTGTTGGAACGCGGTGCGCTGCAACAGGTCGGCATAGCGCCCGGCGAGGCGTTCGACTCCTACTTCTCCGGCAACACCGTGCAGATCTGCCCGGTGGGAGCGCTGACGGGTGCTGCCTACCGGTTCCGGGCCCGGCCCTTCGACCTGGTGTCCTCGCCCAGCGTGTGCGAACACTGTGCCGCCGGCTGTGCGCAGCGCACCGATCATCGGCGTGGGAAGGTGTTGCGCCGGCTGGCCGGTGACGATCCCGAGGTCAACGAGGAGTGGAACTGCGACAAGGGTCGCTGGGCGTTCACCTACGCCGCCCAGGGTGATCGGATCACCACCCCGCTGGTGCGCGAGGACGGGGTGCTGCGGCCGGCGTCCTGGTCGGAGGCGATCAGTGTGGCGCTCAGCGGCCTGCTGGCCGCCGCCGGCCGCGCCGGTGTCCTGGTCGGCGGACGCGGCACCGTGCAGGACGCCCGGTCCTACAGCCGGTTCGCCCGACTGGTGTTGAATACCAACGATATTGACTTTCGGGCCCGGCCCCACAGCGACGAGGAGGCCCGCTTCCTGGCGGCCCGGGTGGCCGGCCAGCCCATGACCGTGAGGTACGCGGATCTGGAATCCGCACCCATGGTGGTGCTGGCCGGGCTCGAGCCCGAAGAGGAATCGCCGATCGTGTTCCTGCGGCTGCGCAAGGCGGTCCGCAAACACGGGCTGCGGGTGGTCACGGTAGCACCGTTCGCCACCCGCGGCCTCACCAAACTGAAGGCGCACCTGGTGCGGACCGCACCCGGCGGCGAGGCCGCGGCACTGGCCGGGCTGCGCGACGATCTCCCACCGGGATCGATCATCCTGACCGGTGAGCGACTGGCGACCAGTCCGGGCGCGTTCTCGGCGGCCACGGCACTCGCCGACGCCACCAGCGCCCGAATCGCCTGGATCCCGCGGCGCGCCGGGGAACGCGCCGCCCTGGAAGCAGGCTGCCTGCCCACCCTGTTCGCCGGCGGCCGGCCGGTCGCCGACGAAACCGCGGGGGCCCAGGCCGCCCGGGCCTGGAGCGTGGACACCCTGCCCGGCGGCGAGGGCCGCGACACCAGCGGCATCCTGGCCGCCGCCGCCGACGGCAAGCTCGGCGCCCTGCTGATCGGCGGCGTCGAGGTGGCCGATCTGCCCGACCCCCTGGCCGCGTTGTCCGCCCTGGACGCCACACCTTTCGTGGTCAGCCTCGAGCTGCGGCCCAGCGCCGTCACCGAACGCGCCGATGTCGTCTTCCCGGTGGCGCCCGTCGTCGAGAAGTCCGGCACCTTCCTGGACTGGGAGGGCCGGGCCCGGCCGTTCGCCGCGGCACTGGCCACCAACGCCACCTCCGACGCCCGGGTGCTGCAGATCCTGGCCGACGAGTTGGGCATCGACCTGGGCCCCGACGACGACGCGGGCAGCTGGGACGGCCCCGCGCCGACCGCCCCGACGATCGCGCCCGCGCCTGCCGTGGCCGGGCCGGGTCAGGCGGTGCTGTCCACCTGGCGAATGTTGTTGGACGATGGCCGATTACAGGATGGTGAGCCACATCTGGCCGGTACCGCACGCCCGCCGGTGGCCCGGCTGTCGGCCGCCACCGCGGCCGAGATTGGTGCCGAGGGCGCCGAGGCCGTCACGGTGCGAACCGGCCGTGGCGCGATCACGCTGCCGCTGGTGATCACCGATATGCCCGACCGGGTGGTGTGGCTGCCGATGAATTCGCCGGGCAGCGCGGTACTCACCGAGCTCGGCGTGGCGTCGGGCGCCGTCGTCGACATCGAACCGGGAGATCGCCCGTGAACCATCCCGGCCTGGAAGCATTCGGGCATGACCCGTGGTGGCTGATCCTGATCAAGGCCGTGGCCGTGTTCGCCTTCCTGCTGCTCACCGTGCTGGTCGCCATCCTGGTGGAACGAAAGGTGCTGGGCCGCATGCAGATGCGGTACGGGCCGAACCGGGTGGGCCCGTTCGGGCTGCTGCAGTCGCTGGCCGACGGGGTGAAACTGGCCCTCAAGGAAGGCCTGACGCCGGCCGGGGTGGACAAGCCGATCTACCTGCTGGCGCCCGTCATCTCGGTGATCCCGGCGATCCTGGCGTTCGCGGTGATCCCGATGGGCCCGGTGGTGTCGATCTTCGGGCACCACACCCCGCTGCAACTGACCGACCTGCCGGTGGCGGTCCTCTACGTGCTGGCCGTCACCTCGATCGGCGTCTACGGAATCGTGTTGGCGGGCTGGGCATCCGGATCCACCTATCCCCTGCTGGGTGGGCTGCGCTCCAGCGCGCAGGTGGTCTCCTACGAGATCGCGATGGCCTTGTCGTTCGCCGCGGTCTTCCTGTACTCGGGCACCATGTCGTCCTCGCTGATCGTCGGATCGCAGACCCACACCTGGTACGTGTTCCTGCTGCTGCCGTCTTTCGTGGTGTACGTGACGGCCATGGTGGGCGAGACCAACCGGGCGCCGTTCGACCTGCCCGAGGCCGAGGGCGAACTGGTCGGCGGATTCCACACCGAGTACTCCAGCCTGAAGTTCGCGATGTTCATGCTCGCCGAGTACGTGAACATGACCACGGTCTCGGCGCTGGCCACCACGATGTTCCTCGGCGGCTGGCACGCGCCGTGGCCACTGAGCCTGTGGGACGGCGCCAACACCGGGTGGTGGCCGCTGATCTGGTTCGTCGCCAAGGTGTGGAGCTTCCTGTTCTTCTACATCTGGTTGCGCGCCACCCTGCCGCGGCTGCGCTACGACCAGTTCATGGCGCTGGGCTGGAAGGTGCTCATCCCGGTATCGCTGGCCTGGATCATGACGGTGGCCATCACCAAGTGGCTGCGGATGCACGGGTCCGGGCCGTGGACCACGGCGGCCATCAACGTCGGCTTCCTGGCGCTGGTGGGACTGGTCGCCGCCACCTGGAAAATCGGACGCCGCAACCGCAGTCGCGCGGTCCCGCCGGCACCGCCCCCGGACCAGGGCGCGTTCCCGGTCCCACCCATACCCAGCAAGGAGAAGGCCCATGTCCACTCTGCGTGACGGTCTGGCCGGATTCGGTGTGACGTTCTCGACGATGTTCAAGAAGCCGATCACCGAGCAGTACCCCGACGACAAGGAGCCCACCCAGCCCCGCTACCACGGTCGGCACCAGCTGAACCGCTACCCGGACGGGTTGGAGAAGTGCATCGGCTGCGAGCTGTGCGCCTGGGCCTGCCCGGCCGACGCGATCTTCGTCGAGGGTGCGGACAACACCGAGGCGCAACGCTTTTCGCCGGGCGAGCGCTACGGCCGGGTGTACCAGATCAACTACCTGCGCTGCATCGGCTGCGGGTTGTGCATCGAGGCCTGCCCCACCCGCGCGCTGACGATGACCAACGAGTACGAGCTCGCCGACGACAATCGCTCCGACCTGATCTACGGCAAGGACAAGCTACTGGCTCCCCTGCAGCCGGGAATGAGCGCGCCGCCGCACGCGATGGCCGAGGGCAGCACCGACGACGACTACTACCTGGGCCGCATCACGGGAAGTCCGGGAGAACCCCAATGACCGCCGAGTCCGTCGCGTTCTGGGTCCTGGCCGCCGTCTCGGTGGCCGGGGCGCTCGGCGTCGTCGCCGCACCCAAGGCGGTGTACTCCGCGCTGTTCCTGGCCGCCACCATGATCGGCCTGGCCATCCTCTACGTCACCCAGGACGCGCTGTTCCTCGGCGTGGTGCAGGTGGTGGTCTACACCGGCGCCGTCATGATGCTGTTCCTGTTCGTGCTGATGCTGATTGGGGTGGACTCCTCGGAGTCGCTGGTGGAAACCATTCGGGGCCAACGGATTGCGGCCGTCGTCGCCGGGCTGGGGTTCGGGGTCCTGCTGATCGCCGGCATCGGGACCCTGTCGAGCACGGGTTTCGCGGGTCTGGCCGACGCCAACGGAGGCGGCAACGTGCAGGGCCTGGCGGCGCTGATCTTCACCAAGTATCTGTGGGCGTTCGAATTGACCAGCGCCCTGCTCATCACCGCCGCCCTGGGCGCGATGGTACTGGCACACCGGGAACGGTTCGAACGCCGCAAGTCCCAGCGCGAACTGGCCGAGGAACGTTTCCGGGGCATCGGGGCTTCGACGTCCCCGGCCGCCTATCCCTCGACGCGGCCCAGCTCAGGTGTCTACGCGCGGCACAACGCGGTCGACATCCCGGCCCGGCTGCCCGACGGCTCCGATTCTGAGATGTCCGTCAGCGCGATCCTGCCCCGGCGCCGGGGAGTGAGCGAATGAGCCCCGACCACTACCTGTACCTGTCGGCCCTGCTGTTCACCATCGGGGCCACCGGAGTCCTGTTGCGGCGCAGCGCGATCGTGATGTTCATGTGCGTCGAGCTCATGCTCAACGCCTGCAACCTGGCGTTCGTCACCTTCTCCCGGATGCACGGCCACCTCGACGGACAGGTGGTCGCGTTCTTCACCATGGTGGTGGCGGCCTGCGAGGTGGTGGTCGGCCTGGCGATCATCATGACGATCTACCGGACGCGCCGGTCGGCCAACGTCGACGACGCGCACCTACTGAGGCATTAGCAATATGGAAGTCGAACAACTGATCGGGGAGGTCAATCATCATGGCATTCAACATATCTGACCGCACGACACCGGCGTCGGGAGACGCCGACTCGCCCATCGGCAAGGGCTGGGTGCAGGGCGTCGCGCTGGTGATGATCTTCGGATTCTTCGTCATGGGCATCCTGGCGTACCGGACGTACACCGCGTCGATGCCACTGCCGGACAAGGTGACCACCGCGTCCGGTGAGGTGGTGTTCACCGGCGATCAGGTCACCCGCGGGCAGGAGTTGTTCCAGGCCCGCGGCCTGATGGAGTACGGCTCGATCCACGGCCACGGTGCCTATCTGGGACCCGACTTCACCGCCGACTACCTGCGTCGCGCCGCCGACGACGTCACCGCCCAGTTCGAGCGCGCGGGGAACAAACAGGTGCACGACAGCGTGGTGACGGAATTCCGCACCAACCGATATGACGCGGCCACCAAGACGCTGGTCTACACCGACCATCAGGCCCGCGCATTCGCCGACCTGGTCGACCACTACGCCGCCTACTTCGGGCCCGAAGCCAAGAGCAACGGGCTGCGCGCCAACTACATCACCGACCGCAGCGAGATCCACGACCTCACCGCGTTCTTCTCCTGGAGCGCGTGGGCCGCGGCCGCCGAGCGGCCCGGGCACAACTACACCTATACCAACAACTGGCCGTCCGAACCGCGGGTGGACAACGGACCGACCGCCGATCTCGTTGTCTGGTCGGCACTTTCACTGGTCGCACTGCTCGGCGGCACCGGCATTATGTTCGCCGTCTACGGCCGGTGGAGCCAGAAGATCGGCTGGCACGCCAGCGAGGCACCGCTGATCTCCTACCACCAGCCCGGCGAGGTCACGCTGACCAAATCGCAGCGGGCCACCGTCTGGTTCTTCGCCGTCATCTCGGTGCTGTTCCTTGCCCAGGCGCTACTGGGCGCGCTCAGTGAGCACTACCGGGCCGACCTGTCCAGCTTCTTCGGCCTCGACCTGGCCCAGCTGCTGCCGTACAACCTGGCCCGCACCTGGCATCTGCAGCTGGCCCTGTTCTGGACGGCCGCGGCATTCCTGGCCGGTGGCATCTTCCTGACCCCGTTCATCACCCGGCGCGAACCGAAGAAGCAGCACGTGCTGGTCTACATCCTGCTGGGCGCGGTGGCCGTGGTGGTGTTCGGATCGCTGATCACCGAAGCGCTTTCGGTGTACGGCGTGATCGGCGCGGGCACGCTGTTCTCCCAGCAGTGGGAGTATCTCGACCTGCCCCGGCTGTGGCAGATCCTGTTGGTGGCCGGGCTGTTCATCTGGATCGCGATCATCTGGCGCGGTCTGCGCTCCACCCTGAAGACCCAGGCGAAGACCAGCATGCCGTGGCTGTTCTTCTTCTCCGGCCTGGCGATTCCGGCGTTCTACTCCGTCGGCCTGCTGGCCGGCAGCGACACCCACTTCTCGGTGGCCGACTTCTGGCGGTTCTGGGTGGTGCACCTGTGGGTGGAGGATTTCCTCGAGCTGTTCACCACCGTCATGGTGGCCTACATCTTCGTGCTGCTCGGTGTGGTGCGACAGCGCATCGCGATCGGCATCATCTTCCTGGACATCATCCTGTACTCGGCAGGCGGCATCATCGGCACGATGCACCACCTGTATTTCTCCGGAACGCCGGTGGAGCACATGGCATTGGGCGCGTTCTTCTCCGCCGCCGAGGTCATCCCGCTGACCCTGCTGACCGTGGAGGCCTGGACGTTCCTGCATCTGGGCGCGCGTTCGCAGACCGCCGACACCAAGCCGTTCCCGCACCGCTGGGCGGTGATGTTCCTGGTGGCTGTCGGGTTCTGGAACTTCCTGGGCGCCGGCGTGTTCGGCTTCCTGATCAACCTGCCGATCGTGTCCTACTACCAGATCGGCACGGCGTTGACGGCCAACCACGGGCACGCGGCCATGATGGGTGTCTACGGGATGCTGGCCGTCGGATTAGCGATGTTCGCACTGCGGTATGCGATCCCGGCCGACAAGTGGCCGGAAAAAGCGGCCCGGTGCAGCTTCTGGTGTCTGAACATCGGTCTGGCCTGGATGGTGTTCGCCACCCTGCTTCCGCTCGGCGTGCTGCAGCTGTATCACTCGGTGAATTCGGGCTACTTCGAAGCCCGTTCGCTGGGCTACATCACCAATCCGAGCAATGTGCTGCTGGAGTGGATGCGGATGCCCGGCGACCTGGTGTTCATCATCGGCGGCATCCTGCCGTTCATGTACATCGCGTGGATTGCGGTGCGCAACTTCTGGTCCGGGTCGAGCACCGACGAACTGCCGGCCAGCCCGCTCTACACCGAGTTGACCGTCGGCGGCGAGGACGGCCCGGCGTGAACCCACCCGATGTCTCGGTCTGGCTGGTAGCGGGGTACGCGCTGCTATTGCTTGCTGCGGCATGGGGTTTCGACCGGCTGGCCCGACGGACGTCGAACCGGGCCTCGGACTGGCAGACCGGCGGCTTCACCTATCACGCCGACCATGACGCGTGGCAGTGCCCGAAGGACGAGTGGTTGTGGCCGACGTCGTTCGATCCGGCCAACCGGGTGATGCGCTACCGCGCGCGCCCGGCGGTGTGCAACACCTGTCCGGTGAAGGCCGACTGCACCAGCTCGCCGCACGGCCGCGAGATCAGCCGTCAGGTGGACCCCTGGCCGCACTCCGAGGCGGGCCGGTTCCACCGCGGAATCGCCTGCGTCATCGCGGCTCTGGCGTTCGCGATGCTGCTGGGTGAGGCGCTGCTGAGGCACACCGTCGCCGATCTGTTGGTGGTGGGCACCGCTCTGCTGATCACGGCCGCCCTGGCCGCCCCGCTGTTCCGGCATCTGGTCAACACACCGGTGGACGTGCCGGGCCATCTGCCCGAGCGGTCCGCGCAGGAGGACACGGTGGCGGCCGCGATCGACAAGTATTCGACCAGATGGGGCAGCCAGGCCCGGGACAAGGAGCGTGATCGCCGGTGACGTGGCTGCTGCCGGTCGCGGCCGGAATCGTTGTGCTGGCCGCGGCGGCCTGGTTGGGGATCACCGTGCTGCGCGAGTACGAGCGCGGTGTGGTGTTCCGGGCCGGCCGGCTGCGTCCGGTGTACGGGCCGGGGATCCGGTTCCTGGTGCCCGCCGTGGATCGCATGGAACGGGTGGACCTGCGGGTGGTGACGCTGACCATCCCACCGCAGGAGGTGATCACCCGCGACAACGTGCCGGCCCGGGTCAACGCCGTCGTGATGTTCCGGGTGGTGGATCCCGCGAAAGCGATTATGGCCGTGGAGAATTACGCGATCGCCACCTCACAGATCGCGCAGACCACCCTGCGCTCCCTGCTGGGCCGCGTCGAATTGGACACCCTGCTGGCCCATCGTGAGGATCTGAACTCCGATCTGCGGACCGTCATCGAGAAGCAGACCGAGGAATGGGGTGTGCTGGTGCAGGTGGTGGAGATCAAGGACGTCGAGATCCCCGAGTCCATGCAACGGGCGATGGCGCGGGAGGCGGAGGCCGAGCGGGAACGCCGGGCCAAGGTGATCAACGCGCGCGGTGAACTGCAGGCGTCCGAGGAACTGCGACAGGCATCGGAGACCCTGTCCAAGAGCCCGGCGTCGCTGCAATTGCGCTACCTGCAGACGCTTCTCGAACTGGGGGCCGACCAGAACTCCACGGTCGTTTTCCCGCTGCCCGTCGACATTCTCACGCCGTTCCTCAACGCAGCCCGGGACAAACGATGAGCGCGGCGGTATGGCCCCTGATCGCGCTCCCGCTAGCGGGTGCGGCCGCGCTGTTGCTCGGTGGCCGGCGCACCAATGCCTGGGGCCACCTGCTGGGCTGCGCGACGGTGCTCGCGTCGTTCTGCTGGGGCGCCAAGCTTTTCGTCGACCTGCTGGGTCGCGAACCGGGACATCGCGTCGACGCGGAGCGGCTGTTCTCCTGGGTGCCGGTGGCCGATCTGCAGGTGGACTTCGGGCTGCGTCTCGACCCGCTGTCGGTGTGCTTCGTGCTGCTGATCACCGGCGTCGGCTTCCTGATCCACCTGTACTCGGTGGGCTACATGGCCCACGATCCCGGCCGGCGGCGTTTTTTTGGGTACCTGAACCTGTTCGTGGCGGCCATGCTGCTGCTGGTGCTGGCCGACAACTACCTGGGCCTCTACGTCGGCTGGGAGGGCGTGGGCCTGGCCAGCTACCTGTTGATCGGATTCTGGTCCTACAAGCCGAGCGCGGCGACGGCGGCCAAGAAGGCGTTCGTGGTGAACCGGGTCGGCGACATCGGTCTGGCCATCGCACTGATGATCATGTTCGCCTCCTTCGGAACCGTCTCCTACGGCGGGGTTTTCGGTGCTGTCCCGGCCGCCTCGTCCACGACGGTCAACGCGATCGGGTTCATGCTGCTGCTGGCCGCCTGCGGCAAGAGCGCCCAGGTGCCGCTACAGTCCTGGCTCGGTGACGCGATGGAGGGTCCCACGCCCGTCAGCGCGCTCATCCACGCCGCCACGATGGTCACCGCCGGCGTGTACCTCATCGTGCGGTCCGGCCCGGTGTTCGATCTGGCGCCCGTCGCGCAGACCGCGGTCACCGTCGTCGGCGCGGTCACGCTGTTGTTCGGCGCGGTGATCGGCTGCGCCAAGGACGACATCAAGAAGGCCCTGGCCGCGTCGACGATGTCGCAGATCGGCTACATGGTGCTGGCCGCCGGCCTCGGGCCCGCCGGTTATGCGGTGGCCATCATGCATCTGCTGACGCACGGCTTCTTCAAGGCCGGGCTGTTCCTGGGCGCCGGGTCGGTGATGCACGGCATGGACGACGAGACCGACATGCGCCGCTACGGCGGCCTGCGCTCGCTGATGCCTGTCACGTTCGTCACCTTCGGGCTGGGTTATCTGGCCATCATCGGCATTCCGCCGTTCGCCGGCTTCTTCTCCAAGGACGCCATCATCGAAACGGCTTTCGCCGCAGATGGTTTGCGGGGCTGGCTGCTGGGCGGTGCGGCGCTGCTGGGCGCCGGCATCACCGCGTTCTACATGACCCGGGTGATGCTGATGACGTTCTTCGGCGACAGACGCTGGAAGCCCGACACCCACCCCCACGAGTCACCGGCCATCATGACGGCGCCGATGGTGGTGCTCGCAGTCGGATCGGTGGGTGCGGGCGCGCTGCTGGCGCTCGGGGGCGGGCTGGCCACCTGGCTCGAGCCGGTCACCGGAGCCCGCGTGGAACACCACGAAGCACCGGTCTGGCTGCTGACGGCGATCACGCTGGGCGTCGTCGCGGTCGGCGTGCTGATCGCTTGGAGGATGTACGCCACCCGGCCCATCCCCGAGGTCGCCCCCGATGAGGTCTCGGCGCTGACGGTGGCCGCACGCGCCGATCTGTACAGCGACGCGTTCAACGAGAACGTGTTGATGCGGCCCGGTCACGCCGTCACGAAGGAGCTGGTCCTGATCGATGACATCGCGGTCGACGGAGTCGGTCGCGGGCTGGCCAGCGTGGTGGCTGCCACCTCGTCGGTGCTGCGCCGGGCGCAGACCGGCTTCGCCCGTTCCTATGCCTTGTCGATGCTGGCCGGCGCCGCCCTGGTGGTGGCCATGGTCGTGGCGGTGAACCTGTGGTGAATGTGCCGCTCCTGACCCTGCTGTGGGCCGTGCCGATGCTGGGCGCCGTGTTGATCATCGTGTTGCCCTCAGGCGCAAGGGAATTCGCCAAGTACCTCGGGGTCGCGGTGTCGATTGTGGTGCTGGTCATCGCGGTCACGCTTGCGGTGCGCTTCGAGCCGGGCGGGCCGGCCTATCAGTTCGTCGAGGACCACGACTGGATCCCGTCGTTCGGCACCGGATACATCCTGGGCATCGACGGGATCGCGCTGGCGCTGGTGGTGCTGACCGCGGTACTGGTGCCGCTGCTGCTGATCGCGGGCTGGCACGATGCGCCGAACGATGACCGGCTGGCCGGGAGCGGTCCGCACGCCTACGTGGCGCTGACGCTGGCCGTCGAGGGCATGGTGCTGATCTCGCTGGTCTCCCTGGACATCCTGCTGTTCTACGTGTTCTTCGAGGCGATGTTGATCCCGATGTACTTCCTGATCGGCGGGTTCGGCGGCACCGGCCGATCACGGGCGGCCGTGAAGTTCCTGCTGTACAACCTCTTCGGCGGTCTGATCATGCTGGCCGCGGTGATCGGGCTGTACGTCGTCACCGCGCGCAGCACCGTTTTCGCCTCGGGCACCTTCGATTTCCGCGCCGTCGTCGAGGCCGCCACCACCGGGCAGCTGCAGACCAGCTCGGCGGTGCTGCACGCGTTGTTCGCCGGGTTCATGTTCGCGTTCGCGGTCAAGGCCCCGCTGTGGCCGTTCCACCGCTGGCTGCCCGACGCCGCCGTGGAGGCGACCCCGGCGACCGCGGTGCTGATGATGGCCGTCGTCGACAAGGTGGGCACGTTCGGCATGTTGCGTTACTGCCTGCAGCTGTTCCCGGACTCCGCGGCGTTCTTCCGTCCGCTGATCATCACGCTGGCCGTCGTCGGGATCGTCTACGGCGCGGTCGCCGCGATCGGCCAGCGCGACGTGATGCGGTTGATCGCCTACACCTCGATCAGCCACTTCGGCTTCATCATCCTGGGGATCTTCGTGATGACCAGTCAGGGACAGTCCGGTGCCACGCTGTACATGGTCAACCACGGCATCTCGACCGCCGCACTGTTCCTGATCGCCGGATTCCTGGTGTCGCGCAAGGGAACCCGCTTCATCGCCGACTACGGCGGTGTGCAGCAGGTGGCTCCGGTGCTGGCCGGCACCTTCCTGGTCGCCGGCCTGGCCACCCTGTCGCTGCCCGGCCTGGCGCCGTTCATCAGCGAATTCCTGGTCCTGATCGGAACATTCACCCGGTATCCCGTGCTGGCCGTCGTGGCCTCCTCGGCGCTGGTGCTCTCGGCGATCTACGTGTTGTGGCTCTACCAGCGGATGATGACGGGCCCGGCGCGCTTCGCCGACCGCAATCTGCGCGACCTGGTGCCGCGCGAGCTGATCGTCGTCGCCCCGCTCATCGCGCTGCTGCTGGTGCTCGGCGTGTATCCCAAACCCGCACTGAACGTGATCAATCCGGCGGTGACGCACACCCTGGACACCATCGGCCAAGCCGACCCCGCGCCGCGGGTGGCAGAAAGGCCCCCGCGATGATCCCCACACCGACCGTCGAGTACGGCCTGCTGTCCCCGATGCTGATCGTGTTCGGCGTCGCCGTCGCCGGGGTGCTGGTGGAGGCGTTCGTCCCGCGTGCCCACCGGTTCGGCGCGCAGCTGGCCCTGGCGCTGGGCGGCCTCGTCGCCGCATTCGTCGCCGTGGTGTGCGTGGCGCGCGGGCTGCCCGCGCAGGGCCGGATCGCCGCGATGGGTGCGGTGGCGGTCGACCGTCCCGCGCTGCTGCTACAGGGCACCGTGGCGCTGATTGGCATCCTCGGGATCCTGTTGATCGCCGAGCGACGCACCGCCGACCCCGAAACCGATGGCGGCGCAGCCGGTCTGGACGCGTTCACCCCGCAGGCCGCGGCGGTGGCCGGCAGTGTCGCCGAGAAGATCGCGACACGCGCCGGCATGGTGCAGACCGAGGTGTTCCCGTTGACGATGTTCGCCATCGGCGGCATGTTGCTGTTCCCCGCCGCCGGCGATCTGCTGACCATGTTCGTGGCCCTCGAGGTGCTCTCACTGCCGCTGTACCTGCTGTGCGGGCTGGCCCGCCGGCGCCGGCTGCTGTCCCAGGAAGCCGCGCTGAAATACTTTCTGCTGGGTGCGTTTTCGTCCGCGTTCTTCCTCTACGGCGTAGCGCTGCTCTACGGGTACGCCGGCACCTTCTCGTTGAGCGGCATCGGCGACGCGGTGGCGGCGCGCTCCGGCGACAACCGGCTAGCGCTGGTCGGGACCGGCCTGGTGTCCGTCGGCGTGCTGTTCAAGGTCGGTGCGGTGCCGTTCCATTCGTGGGTGCCCGACGTGTACCAGGGCGCGCCCACCCCGGTCACCGCCTTCATGGCCGCGGCCACCAAGATCGCCGCGTTCGGCGCGATGCTGCGAATCTTCTACGTCGCGGTCCCCGAACTGCGGGCCGACTGGCAGCCGATGATGTGGGTGATCGCGGTGGCGACCATGGTGGTGGGCACCATCACCGCCGTCACGCAGACCGACGTCAAGCGGATGCTGGCGTATTCGGCGGTGGCACATGCCGGTTTCATCCTGACCGGCGTCATCGCCCTCAACGACAGCGGTCTGTCGGCCACGTTGTTCTATCTGGTCGCCTACGGGTTCTCCACCCTGGGCGCCTTCGCAGTGATCAGCGTCGTCCGCGACGCCGACGGCGAGGAGGCCACCACGCTGGCGCACTGGGCCGGGCTGGGCCGCAGCCATCCGGTGGTCTGCGCGGTGTTCTCGCTGTTCTTGCTGGCGTTCGCCGGGATCCCGCTGACCAGCGGATTCGTCTCGAAGTTCGCGGTGTTCAAGGCCGCGGCCGAGGGCGGGGCCCCATCGTTGGTGGTCATCGGTGTGATCGCCAGCGCCATCGCCGCTTACTTCTACGTACGGGTGATCGTGCTGATGTTCTTCACCGACCCGCCTGCCGACGGGCCCGGGGTGCTCAAGCCGAGCTGGACGTCGAAGGCCACGGTGGCGCTGACGGCGGGCATCACCCTGCTGCTGGGCGCGCTGCCCCAGCCGTTGCTCGACCTGGTGAACAACTCCACCCACTTCGCCCGGTAGCGCTCACTGCGGGCGGCCGGAAGTCGGGTACTCGATTACTCACCTCCGCGCGCCAAGCCGCCAATAGCGTGACCGCCATGGCTGATTGGTCCGTGACGCGACCGCTCCCGCCGCACTGACAGGCCCCCAGCGTGGGGTTCGACTCCACCGGCCGGGCACTGGTCGGTTACGGGCAAGTGCTGTCGTACCACCCGGTGTCCACCCGGGTGGCTCTCGCCGAGCGCCGCAACGGCGCCTGGGTGGACGTGTGGGAGAAGTGCTCGCAGGGCGATGTCATCCCGATCGCAATCACCCTCGGCGTGGGCGCCGACGGCAAGCGCGCGGTGTTCGCCGACACGCATGCCCGGGTCGGGATCCTGCCCGGCGGCGGGATGACGGCCCGGCTGCCGCTGCGCGTCGGCGCCGCGATGGCACGCCGGCTGTCGATGACCGGCGAGGTGGTCGACGCCGCGTGGGCCGAGCGCATCGGACTGGTCACCGAGGTGGTGGTCCACGACGAGTTGCTCTCGCGCGCGATCCAACTGGCCGAACAGATCGCCGAGGTCCCGGCGCCCACCATGGCTGGGCTCAAGCAGATGTACGTCCGCGGCACCGCCGGCGTCACCGATACCGCGCTGGCCGTCGAGCTCGAGATCGCCCGCGCGCACCGGCCGGACACCGACGCGTTGGCCGCCCGTAAGGCCGAGGTGACCGCCCGCAACAAGATACAGTTACAGTAAGTCTTTCTGTAACTCTCCGGGAGGTGCCGTGCCGACGCCGTTCTTCGTGCCCGACAAGGACACCTTCGTGCCCAACGAGATCGCCCAGGGCGGCTGGGGCCCCACGCTCGGTGGCCAGGTGGTCGGTGGTCTGCTGGCCCGCGCGGTCGAGGAAAAAGCCCCCGATGGGGACGGTGAAGCTCTGGTGCCGGCCCGCCTGACCGTGGACATCCTGCGCCGCGTCGCCACCGCCCCGGTGCGCGTGCACGCGGACGTGGTGCGGGTGGGCCGACGGATGCAGGCCCTCGACGCGGTGATGACACAGGACGACGAGATCGTCGCGCGCGCGTCCACGCTGTATCTGCGGCGCAGCGAACAGCCCTTCACCGATGGCGGCCCGTGGACCACGCCGGTGACAATGCCGCCGATCCCCGACGAACCGGACGAGTTCGACGAATCGGTCCCGATGTTCATCACCCCGTACGGCCGTCCGGCCGATGAGGAGGGGTTCGGCTTCGTCTGGCAGTACGACGGGCCGCGGTACGCCTGGGTGCGCGAGATCCGCGATCTGGTTGCGGGCGAAGCCATCTCGCCGTTCGTGCGCGCCGCGATGGCCGTCGATGTCAGCGCGTCGATGACGAACTTCACCACCGGCGGCCTGGCCTTTATCAACGCCGACTACACACTGACGCTGTGCCGGCTGCCCGAGGGCGAGTACATCGGACTCGCCGCGCTGAGCCACGCCAGCGCGGCCGGGATCGCCACGGGCACAGCGACTCTCTACGACGCGCGCGGACCGATCGGCATCGGCGTCACGACCTCGGCGGCCAACCTGAATTTCAAGGGGTCGGGGTTAGCGTGAACGGCAACCAGTAGGTCCCCGGTCCGTCGCCCGGGCAGCCGGCGCCGGCGACGGTGAACGTGCGCTCGCCGCTGAAACTGCCGTCGCCGTTGGGCCGCAGGAAGTCCGACCGGAACGCCGTCACCGGACTGCCGTCGTTGCAGTGGAACGGGTAGTCACCGGAGGACTCCCAGCGATCACCGTTCCAGGTGTAGTCGAACAACGCCGGCGCGTTCGGATTCTCCTGCAGCTCGGTCAGTCTCAGCCAGTGCGCGATGCACCCCGTGACGTCGCACACCGTCGTGAAGCGGGCGGCCTGCGTGGACGGATCGGAGCTGTCCGGACGCCCCTCGAATGTCTGACGGGAATGGTCCAGGAAGGTGTCGTAATTGCCGTACACCGGAACGGGCTCGGCGCGGTCGGCGTGGGCGACCGGGGCCGCCAGCACCGAGATCGGGACGGCAACGACCGCCATCATCCGCTCTGCTCTGCATCCACTGCGAAGATGTGCGAGTGGAGTTCGCAGGGGCCGCTGAACAGATCCAGGGAAGCTCATCCCTGGATGCTACTCAGACCTCGACGGCCGTACTGCGCGGATCGATGAGGATCTTGGCGTGCCGCTCCGGATCCCCGAGCGCGGTGAAGGCGGCGGCAACCCCGTCGAGGCCCACCGTCCCGGTCACCATCGGCGCGGCGTCGATCTTGCCGTCGGCCAGCATGTGCAGTGTGTCCCGGAATTCCAGTGGCGTGTAACCGAACACGAACCGCAGGTCGATCTCCTTGATGCCGGCCAGTGCGGGCCGGAACCGGTCGGGTTCCATGCAGACCCCGGCCACCACGACACGCGATGCCAGTGGCGCGTTGGCGGCGATGTTCTCGATCATGCCCGGCACGCCGACGCATTCGAAGATCACCGGCCGCTTGGGCCCGGCGGCGCCGAGTTTGTCGGCCACCCGGTAGAGGTGATTCCAGCCGGGCAGCTTGCGGATCTTCTCCATCGAGCCGACGGCCAGCTCGTAGAGATCCTGGGCGCCGGTGATGACGCCCTTGCCCAGGTGGTCGTACGGCGAGCCGTTCGACGGGTCGACCACCACCTGCGCGCCGCAGCGGGCCGCCAATGCGCGCCGGCCCGGCGAGAAGTCGCTGGCCACGATCTTGTCCACACCCATCGCCTTCAGATGGCAGATGATCGCCAATCCGACTGGCCCACAACCGATCACGATGGCCGTCTCGCGGCGGCCGATCTCGCTGCGGCGCACGGCGTGCAGGGCCACCGCCATCGGTTCGGTCAGTGCGGCGGTGCCCACGTCCAGCCCGTTGGGCACGGCGAAGCTCATCGATGCTTCCGCGATCACCCGTTCGGCATACGCGCCGGGTGCGTTCGGTGAAAGCCCGGTCAGGTGGATCGATCCCCCGGCGCGCATCAGCGGGAAGGACACCACCGTGGTGCCCGGCCGGAATTCCTTTGCGGTCTCGGGCCCCGTTTCGATTACCTCGCCGCAGAATTCGTGACCGAGGACCACCGGGGTGTCGCTGCGCATCGAGTCGTGGTAGCCGATGCTCTTGGCCACGCCGTCGAGTTCGTCGGCGTGCAGGCGGGCGTGCAGATCGGATCCGCAGATGCCGCAACGCGATACCGCCAGCAGCAGTTGCCCGGCGGCCGGCCGCGGGTCGGGCAGGTCGACCACCGACAGTTCGCCCTGTAGACAGCTGACCGCTCTCATGCGCGTCCTCCCTGGAACTGGGTGTAGGTGCCGTCGAGTACCTGATGGTGTCCGATGGTGCGGCCGGTGACCGTGTTGGCGTCGACGAGGGCCAGCCGCACCACCGCCTCGGCGAAGTCGGATTCGGAGCCGACGTCGTCGAAATCGGTTCGGTAGTAGGACAATCCGGGCGTCATCATGGCCTGCGACGGGGACAGCGCGTTGACGGAGATGTTGCGGCGCTGCAAGTCGTATGCGGCCGACTCGGTCAGGTGTTCCAGCGCGGCCTTGGATCCGCCGTAGCCGGGCAGGATGCCGCTGGCGAAATGACTGAACGGTCCGGCGCCCGGGATCCGGGACGCGATCGAGCTGATGTTGACGATCGCACCGCCACCGGCGTCGAGCATGTCGGGCACGACGAGTTGCATCAGTTCGTAGGCCGCGAACACCGCGATCTCGAAATGCCGCCGGAACGCGTGCACCGGGGTGCCGACGAACGGCGGCCAGTCCGCCTGCGACACGGCAGCCTTGGCGGCCTTGCGCTCCGGCGCGGGCGCACCCGGCACCGGCGGGCGGCCCGGCGCGGTGAAGGCCGCATTGTTGACCAGCAGCGTGATCGGGCCCAGGGCCGCGCGGGCCTCGTCGACCAGCCGGGCCACGTCGGCGCGGTCGGTCAGGTCGGCACGGATCGCCACCGCGTGGCCGCCGGCAGCTTCGATCTCGGCGACCGTCTCGCCGATGGTGCCGGGCAGTTTGTCGTTCCAAACCTGCTCGGTGCGCGCCACCACGGCAACCTTGGCACCTTCGGCGGCCAGGGCCACGGCGATCGCGTGGCCGAGGCCGCGGCTGGCGCCGGTGACGATCGCGGTTCTGTCTGCCAGACGTCCCGTCATACCGCCCTTCTTACGCCATGCACCACGATGGCCGACGTCTGGTCCACCCAGTCGTCGTCGAGGTCCACCTCGGGCGCCAGCAGCAGGCGCAGCAGCGTGGCGCCGCCGATGAGTTCGACCAGGCGGTCCGGGTCGATGTGGTCGTGCACCTCACCGCGATCGACCGCGTCGATCAGCCGGGTCCGGACCGCGCCGAACAGGTCGGCGAACCGGCTCATCACGCGGGTGTTCAGGTCGGCGTCGGCGGCCATGTCGGCGATCAGGCCGGGCAGCGCGGCACGCACCACCGGGGAGGTGAACGCGTCCCGGGCGGCGCCGATCATGGCGCGGACGTCGGCGCCGATGTCGCCGGCCGGAAGCGTCAATGCCGTCGGCGCCACCGGGAACGCGGCCTCGTGTGCCAGCTCGGCCTTGCTGGACCAGCGCCGGTAGAGGGCGGTCTTGGTGGTGCCGGCCCGTTCGGCGATGGCGGCCATGGTCAGGTTGGCGTAGCCGATGTCGACGAGCAGCTCCGCGGTGGCGGTCAGGATGGCAGCATCGATCCGGGGATCGCGGGGTCGCCCGGCCGACGATGCCGGGGCGGCAGCCCCGGAGGAGGAGCCGGGCAATCCAGCCACGCCTGCCGCCGGACCCTTGTCAATCGATGCCGACTCTGCTTTCATAACGCTACCCACCGTATCGTAATTGTCTCGCGAAGGATCCAGTTCAGTGCCGAACGACCCCGCGGTCGACCCCGTTGTTTCCGAAGTCGACCACCTCCAGCGCTCCAGTCGCGACACCAGCACGGTCCCGGCCCTGCTCTCCGAGTGGCTGTCCACGGTGCTGCCCGGCGGGACCAAACCCGAGATCACCGTGGAGAGCGGCATCGACTCCAACGGCATGAGCTCGGAGACGATCATCCTGACCGGCCGTTGGACCGAGAACGGCGCGCCCCAGGAACAAAAGTGGGTGGCCCGGGTCGCCCCCACCGAGCAGGACATCCCCGTCTTCGCGTCCTACCGCCTGGACCACCAGTTCGAGGTGATGCGCCTGGCCGGGGAACTCACCGACGTGCCGGTGCCGCCGGTGCGCTGGCTGGAGAACACCGGCGATGTACTGGGCGCACCGTTCTTCCTGATGGACTGCGTCGACGGCATCGTCCCGCCGGACGTCATGCCGTACACCTTCGGCAACAACTGGTTCGCCGACGCGACGCCCGAACAGCAGCGCGAACTGCAGGACGCCACCGTCGAGGTGATCGCGAAACTGCATTCGATCCCCAACGCCGACAAGAAATTCGACTTCCTGGCCGACGCCGACCCGCCCGGTGACACCGCACTGCGCCGGCACTTCGGCTGGCTGAAGGACTGGTACGAATTCTGCGTGCCCGGCATCGGGCGCTCCGCGCTGGTGGAACGGGCGCTGGCCTGGCTCGAGGACAACTTCCCCACCGACGTGGCCGCTACCGAATCCGTTCTGGTGTGGGGCGATTCGCGGATCGGCAACATCCTGTACCAAGACTTCCGGCCGGTCGCCGTCCTGGACTGGGAAATGGCCACCGTCGGCCCGCGAGAGTTCGATGTTGCCTGGATCATATTCGCGCACAACGTCTTCCAGGAACTCTGCGGACTGGCCGGGATGCCCGGCCTGCCGGACGTGCTGCGCGAGGGCGACGTGCTGGCCGCCTACGCGAAACACAGCGGGGTCCAGATCGGTGACCTGCGCTGGTTCTACATCTATTCCGGTGTGGTGTGGTGCTGCGTGTTCATGCGCACCGGATTCCGGCGCGTGCACTTCGGCGAAATTGATATGCCCGACGATCCCGATTTTGTGGAGACGCTGTTCTACCACAAGTCCCTGTTGGAAAAGCTGTTGGAAGGAACCCAATAATGCTCGGCCCCATGGACGAATTCCCGGTCCACCAGCTCCCGCAGCCCATCGCCTGGCCGGGCTCGAGCGACCGGAACTTCTACGACCGCTCGTACTTCAACGCCCACGACCGCAGCGGCGACATCTTCGTCATCTCCGGCATCGGCTACTACCCGAATCTCGCTGTGAAGGACGCCTTCCTGCTCGTCCGCCGCGGCAACGAACAGACCGCAGTGCACCTGTCCGATGCGATCGACCAGGACCGGCTCAACCAGAACGTCGGCAACTACCGCATCGACGTCGCTGAGCCGCTGCATTCGCTGCGCATCCGGCTGGACCAGACCGAGGGCATCGCCGCCGACCTCACCTGGAACGGCCTGTTCGACGTCGTGCAGGAGCAGCGCCACATCCTGCGCACCGGCAACCGGATCACCCTCGACGCCCAGCGCTTCGCCCAATTGGGTTCCTGGAGTGGGCATCTGGAGATCGACGGCGAGTTGATCACCGTCGACCCGAAGGTATGGATCGGCAGCCGCGACCGGTCCTGGGGCATCCGCCCGATCGGCGAGGCCGAGCCCGCCGGGCGCCCGGCGGACCCGCCGTTCGAGGGCATGTGGTGGCTCTATGTGCCGATCGCCTTCGAGAAGTTCTCGATCGTCATCATCATCCAGGAGGAGCCCAACGGGTTCCGGTCGCTCAACGACTGCACCCGGATCTGGAAGGACGGCCGCATCGAGCAGCTCGGCTGGCCCCGGGTGAAGATCCACTACACCTCGGGCACCCGAATCCCGACCGGCGCCACCATCGAGGCCACCGACGGCGAAGGCAACCCCGTCCGTTTCGACGTGGAGTCCAAGCTGCCGTGCCCGATCCACGTCGGCGGCGGCTACGGCGGCGACAGCGACTGGATCCACGGCATGTGGAAGGGCGAGAAGTTCACCGAGCGGCTCACCTACGACATGACCGATCCGGCGATCATCGGCCGGGCCGGGTTCGGGGTGATCGACCACGTCGGCCGGGCGGTGTGCCACGACGGTTCCGGCGAGCACGAGGGCTGGGGGCTGTTCGAACACGGCGCGCTGGGCCGGCACGACCCGTCGGGATTCAAGGACTGGCTCACGGTCGCCGACTGAATCCCGTTCTGGCCCTAGCTTTCTAGGAGTCGCCGGACTCGGCGCTCGGGCTGTTGTCCGCGGTGTGGTCAGCAGCATCGCCGGTGTTATCCGCGGGCGCGCTGTTGTCCCCTGCATCGCCAGCGTCGGCTGCATCGCCAGTGTCGGCCGCGTCGGAGGAATCGGTGGCGTCCGTCGCATCGGTGGCGTCGGTCGCATCCACCGTCGTGACGTCCTCGGCCGGGTCCTCCGTCGCGTCGGTCGTCGTCGCGACGGCCTCGGTCGCATCGGAGGTTGTCAGGTCGTCGGTCGTCAGGTCAGCCGTCGTGTCATCGGTCGTCACGTCGGTCGCGTCCGGTGTGGTCGCGTCCGGCGTCGGGACCACCTCGGTCAGATCCGCGGCCTTCGCGTCGGCGGCGTCGCTGTGAATCGGCGCGGCCACGGCGTCGTTGTCCGCGACGAGGCCGTCGGTGTCTCCGCTGCGCGCGGTCACGGTGGGTGCGTCGACGTTGGCAGCGACCGTGGACCCCGGCGTGAAGAGGCCCACCAGGTAGTCGATCTGAGCGCTGCCCCAGTCGATCCACGCCTGGATGGCCTGGCCGCCGCGGGTCCCAATCGATTCGACGGTGTTGTTGAACGCGTTGACCACGGCGGCGATCAGCCCGTCCCCTTCGATGGTGTCGAAGACGAACTGATTACCCGCGTTGATCATGTCGTGGGCGAACCCGACCACCGCGTCGACGCCCTTGGCGATCAGCTCCCAGCTCTGGTTCAGCTGGAAGTTGATCAGCGGCACGAACGGCACCCAGGAGATGGCGTCGAGGACATTGCTGGAGAAACCGACCAGGCCGTCGACGCCGCCCTTGATCGGCTCCCAGATGTCCCAGATCCCGTTGGACACGTCGGCCAGGATGTCGGATGCGCCGACCACCAGATCGCCGAAGATTCCCTCCTGGACATCGGCGACGGGAGGATCCGGCGGGTACAGCCCGGGCGGGAGCGGGATCCAGTTGTTGATCTCGTCGAGCCCCAGCGTCCAGAGCGCCAGGCCGAAGTCCACGACCCAGTCGGCGATGTTCTTCAGCGCGCTGCCCTGGCCACGGAGCCAGTCCGTGGTGTTGAAAACGGCGCTGTTGACCAGGTTTTCGCCGAAGTTGTATAGCACGGTGATCTGGTCGTCGATTATCCAGCCGACCCACGGGATGAACCACGTGGCAAAGCTGACCCAGTCGAGCACGTAGCGGACCCAGGGTTCGACCGCGCTGTAGACGGCATCGATCGTGTCCGCGATGGCGATCAGCGGTGGCGAGGGCGCAATCGTCGGCGTCTCGACGGCTTCCAGCAGCTGCTCGGGTGACAGTGCCGCCAGCACCGACGGCGGCGGCAACAGCTGTTGCGAGGCAGCCAGCAGGGCGAGGGGCGCGTGCGTGACGGGCGCCGACACAGAGTGAGCCGCCGGGCGGTCGGGTATCGGAGTGACCGTCGAGGCGAACGTGAACGCACTGGCACTGGCGAGAACGACGCCGCTGGTCAGCGCCGAGCGGAACGAGATCGACATGTCAGCCCCTCTTGTGACACACAGCGGGCCGAAAGTGAACTCACAGCCCTTCCCCGGCAGTCTCGCACGGCGGCCCGAGGGATTTCGGTGCATTTTCCGTCGGTCAGCGACGGCTGATGCACCGAAATCGCTAAGGTGCCCCACATGCGTGCGGTTCAGATCACCAGGCTCGACGGCCCGGCGGCCGTCACCGTCGACGACATCGCCGAACCGACCGGCGACGGTATCACCATCGACGTGCATGCGGCCGGCGTCGCGTTCCCGGACGCGCTGCTGTCCCGCGGCCTCTACCAGTACAAGCCGGACCTGCCGTTCTCCCCCGGCGGCGAGGTCGCCGGGGTGGTTCGCAGTGCGCCAGAGGGCGCCCACGTGCGCCCCGGCGACCGGGTGCTGGGTCTGACGATGATCACCGGCGGTATGGCCGAGGTAGTGGTCCTGCCGCCCGATCGTGTCTTCCCGCTGCCGAACAACGTGTCGTTCGAAGCGGGCGCCGGCGTGCTGTTCAACGACCTGACCGTGCTGTTCGCCCTGCGCACCCGCGGCCGGCTGATGCCCGGCGAGACGGTCCTGGTGCACGGCGCCGCCGGCGGCATCGGCACCTCGACATTGCGAATGGCCGGCCCGCTGGGCGCGGCCCGCACCATCGCGGTCGTCTCGACCGCGGAGAAGGTCGACATCGCCAAGGCCGCCGGCGCCGACGACGTGGTGCTGGCCGACGGCTTCAAGGACGCCGTCATGGAACTGACCGGCGGCCGCGGCGTGGACATCGTGCTGGACCCGGTGGGCGGCGACCGGGTGACCGACTCGCTGCGCTGTCTGGCCCCGGCCGGCCGGCTGCTGGTGGTCGGTTTCACCGGCGGGGACATCCCGACGATCAAGACGAATCGGTTGCTGCTCAATAATGTTGACGTTGTCGGCGTGGGCTGGGGCGCCTGGACCATCAAACATCCGGGTTATCTGGCCGAGCAGTGGGACGAGCTCTCGGCACTGCTGGAAGCCGGCACGGTGCCGGCCCCGCAGCCGCACGTGTTCCCGTTCGACCAAGCCGCCGAGGCCATCGCGTCGCTGGAGAACCGCAGCGCCAAGGGCAAAGTCGTGCTGCAGGTCCGCGGATGACGGCAGCCGAGCTGTGGACCTCGACGCGCGCAACGGAATTGGATGCGATGACGCTGGAGGATTGGCTTAGCTCCAAGCGGGCGTCGTCGTGATCCCGCCCCAGCATCGGGCCGGCATCACCTTCGGCCCCAGCATCACCACCCTGAACCCGATCGACTATCGGGATTTCCGTTGAGGCGCAGAGCGATTCGCGCCCGGCGGTCGGACCGCTGCGGTGCCGCCGGCACCCTGGACCGCCTTCGGTGCCTGGGTACGGCGCCCGGTCGGCCCGATCTTCTGGGCCGGCACCGCGACCTCCGACGAGTGGACCGGTTTCCTCGACGGCGCGGTGCGCTCGGGGCTGCGGGCGGCCGGCGAGGTCGCCGACCGGCTCGTCGAAATCAGCTAAGAGCTGAGGCTGGTCCGTTCCACGGCGGCCTGCGCGAGCCGGCGCAACTGGGCGTTGACCTCGGCCGGGCGCTCCAGGATGGCGCAGTGTCCACCGGGCAGTTCGACCAGATCGAGCAGATTCGGCACCATCGCGGCGATCCGGCGGGACGCGGCGATCGGCAACAGCCGGTCGTGCGAGCTGCCGATCACCACCGTCGGCACCGTCAGCCCGTCCAGGTTCAGATGCCGGCGATCCAGCGCATCCATCAGCATCGCGGCCGACCCGCCCCGACCGACGCGCGGCGTGTGATGGAACAGGTCGTAGACGAAGTCGGCCACCTCCGGATCGGCGCCCCGGCCAACCGCAATCGCGGCGACGAAACGCTTGCTGGGGCCCGCTGCGGCCGACACCGTCGGAATCCCGCCGAACCGGCGCACGATGCGGCTGCCCACGGCGTTGCGCCCGACGCTCAACGGGCCCCGCATGGTCAGGAACTTGACCTGCCGGATGATGTCACCGGTGGTGGTGTTGATCATCGCGACCCCGTCGGCACGCTGGTCGACCTTGTCGCGGAAGCGGTGCGACCACGCCCCGATGGCGATGCCGCCCATCGAGTGCCCGGCGAGCACGGCGCGCTCGCCGGGGGCCACCGTGGCGTCCAGGACGGCGTCGACGTCGGCGGCCAGCAGGTCGAGGGTGTACCGGCCCCGGGGCGGGACGCTGCTGCGGCCGTGACCCCGGTGGTCGAAGGCGATCACCCGGTAGTCGCGGGACAGATCGGCGATCTGCTCGCGCCACACCTGCAGGGCACAGGTGATGCCGTGCGAGAGGACGATGGGATATCCGTCGGCCGGGCCGAACACCTCGGTGTGCAGCCGGGTTCCGTCGGCGCCCCGGACATGCACCATGCGGCCCGGCGGAAGCGGGGTGGGACCCATGATCAGCAACCTCCTCGGCGACGGCCGCATTGCCGCCCGATCGAGGATAGCGTCGAATGTTCGTAACCCAGCAACGCGCGGGAGGCGATACTGAAATCGTGACCGAACGCAATGTGCTGGGCGGACCGCTGCAACCGTGCGGAACCGAGCCGCTGACCGGCTTCTACCGCGACGGATGCTGTTCGACCGGGCCGGAGGACGCCGGCCGGCACACCATCTGCGCCGTCGTGACCGCGGAGTTCCTCGAACACCAGCGCTCGATCGGCAACGACCTGTCGACACCGATGCCGATGTATCGCTTTCCCGGGCTGCAGCCCGGCGACCGGTGGTGTGTGACCGCGGTCAACTGGCTGCGTGCACATGGCGACGGTCACGCGGCGCCCGTGGTGCTGGCTTGCACACATGAGCGGACCCTGGACGTGGTGCCACTGGAGGTTCTCAGCGGCTACGCCGTCGATGTGCCCGACGACCCGGGGGAACGCAGCTGACCGGGACGAACGGGCTGATCGCGTCGCGCGCGAACTGCGCGAAGTTGACCTCCGGGCTGCCGTCGGGGTAGCTGACGGTCGCCAGGACGTTGGCACCGGCGTCGGCGAAATTGCCGTCGGCGCGGTCCTGGTGGGTAGTGGAGGTCACCAGGATGATGCCGGACGTCCCGGCCTGCTGGGCCAGCGGCACCGAGAACCGCGCGTTCTGGACCGTGCTGTTCGCCTTGTCCTCGACGATGATGCGTTTGTCCGGAAAGCCAAGCAGCGTAAGCATATTGCGCATCTGGCCGGCTTCGGTCCGGCCGTTGCGCGGGTTGCCGCCGGTGACGATGACGGGCGACTGAGGGAAGAACTGCGCGACGGCCAGACCCGTCAGCACGCGCAGGCGCAGGATGTCGCGCATGGTGCCGTTGTCGTTGAGGCCGTAGCCCAGGATGACGATCGCGGGCTTGGAGAAGTCCTTGGCCGCGGCGGGTGGGTCGGCATGGGCGCTCGGCGCGCAGAGGGTCAGAACAACGGCGATCAGTGCCACGACTGCTGACGAAATCCACCCGCGACCCGACATGCCTGCTTATCGGCAGGCTCCGGGGCGTCGTTACTGCCGCGACCGGTGTCGGCAAACTCACACGCCACGGCTTTGATTTACCTGCCGGTAACAATGCACCATCGAAGGTGGTCCGGCGCTGGGTGATCCCCGACGCGCCGGGCCGTCATATTGACAGAAGGGTCCCGAAATCCGGGACCGGAGGAGTTGAGAAGAATGTCCATCGCGCAGTTTCGCGAAGACCTGAAGTCCGCCCGCAATCGGCGGCGCCTGTACGCGCGGATCAACGCCATGCCCAGCGACTCGACGGTTCGCAACGAACTGTTGGCGATCGCCCGGCGCAGCGAGGAATTCAGTCGCTGACGCGGCGATCCAGCCGTCCGGAGCCGGTACCCCGTGGTGGGTGCCGGCTCTTTCGTTTCGTCCTGGGACCGCGAGCGTGCACCCATTTGCAAAATCCGCCCAAATGCATATGGCTGCACCTTCACGCCGTCAGCTGACGGCGGCGCGTCCGGCTTCCAGGCGGGCGACGGGCAGCCGGAACGGTGAACAGGACACGTAGTCCAGCCCGGTGTCGTGGAAGAAGTGGATGGATTCGGGATCACCACCGTGCTCACCGCACACACCCAGCTTCAGGCCGGGCTTGGCCCGGCGGCCCTCCTCGGCGCCGATCTGCACCAGCCGGCCCACCCCGTCGGCGTCGATGGTCTCGAACGGCGAGATGGTGAACACGCCCTTCTCCAGATAGGCGGCAAACAAAGACGATTCGACGTCATCGCGGGAGAAGCCCCACGTCGTCTGCGTCAGGTCGTTGGTGCCGAACGAGAAGAAGTCCGCGGCCTCGGCGATCCGGTGTGCGGTGAGCGCCGCCCGCGGCAGCTCGATCATGGTGCCGATCGGAATCTGCAGCGTCACGCCCTTCTCGGTCGCTACCTCGGCGAGGATCCGTTCGGCCTCGTCGCGGACCAGGTGCAGTTCCATCACCGAACCCACCAGGGGAACCATGATCTCGACCCGCGGGTCCTTGCCCGCGACGATCTGATCGCTGGCGGCCTCACCGATGGCGCGAACCTGCAGCGCGAACAAGCCGGGAGTCACCAGGCCCAGGCGCACGCCGCGCAGCCCCAGCATCGGATTCGACTCGTGCAGATTCTCCACTGCGGCAAGCACTTTCCGGTCGGCTTCCAGCTCCGGACCGGATTCGCCGCGGGCCTCGGCAACCGCTACCCGCACGGCCAGCTCGGTGCGGTCCGGCAGGAACTCGTGCAACGGCGGATCGAGCAGCCGGATGTTCACCGGCAGTCCGTCCATCACGTCCAACAATTCGCTGAAATCCTTGCGCTGCAAGGTCAACAACGCCGCCAGGGATGCGTCGCGCTCCTCGGGTGTACCGGCCAGGATCACCCGCTCGATCAGCACCCGGCGATCGCCCAGGAACATGTGCTCGGTCCGGCACAGGCCGATCCCCTGCGCGCCGAACACCCGCGCCCGCGCCGCGTCCTCGGCGGTGTCCGCGTTCGCCCGGATCAGCAGGTGCCGGCGAGCATCGGCGTGGGTCAGCAACCGGTTGACGGCGTCGACCAGGGCGGCCGTCTCCTCATCGGCGCCGTCGAGCGCGGCGTTCGGACCGGACTCGATGTAGGCCTGCACCGGGGACGGCACCACGGGCATCGCACCCAGGAAGATCTCGCCGGTGGACCCGTCGATGCTGATCTCGTCGCCCTCGGCGATCACCACGGTGCCCACCCGGACGGTGCGGCCGACCGCGTCGACGTCCAGCGCCTCGGCGCCGCACACGCAGGTGGTGCCCATCCCGCGGGCCACCACCGCGGCATGCGAGGTCTTACCGCCGCGCGCGGTCAGGATGCCGGCGGCGGCGATCATGCCCTCGAGGTCGTCGGGGTTGGTTTCCTTGCGCACCAGAACGACCTGTTCGCCGCGGTCGGCCCACGCCTTCGCCGTCGCCGAGTCGAACACCGCGCGTCCCACCGCCGCCCCCGGCGACGCGGCCATGCCCTTGGTCAGGATCTCCCGCGGTGCGGACCGGTCGAACTGCGGGAACATCAGCAGCGCCAGCTGCGAACCGGAGACCCGAGCCAGCGCCTCGTCCATGGTGATCATGCCCTCGTCGACCAGCTGGGCCGCGATCCGGAACGCCGCCGCGGCGGTCCGCTTGCCGACCCGGGTCTGCAGCATCCAGAGCTTGCCGCGTTCGATGGTGAACTCGATGTCGCACAGATCCCGGTAGTGCGTCTCGAGGCGGCGCATCACCTTCATCAGCTGGTCGTGCGACTTGGGATCCAGCGTCGCGAGATCGTCCAACGACAGCGTGTTGCGGATGCCGGCGACCACGTCCTCGCCCTGCGCGTTCGACAGATAGTCGCCGTAGGCGCCGGTCCGGCCCGATGCGGGGTCGCGGGTGAAGGCGACGCCGGTGCCGCTGGTTTCGCCGAGATTGCCGAACACCATGGTGCAGACGTTCACGGCGGTGCCGAGATCCTGCGGGATGCGCTCCCGGCGCCGGTAGAGCCGGGCCCGCTCGGTGTTCCAGGAGTTGAACACCGCGTTGATCGACATATCGAGCTGTTCGCGGGGATGCTGCGGGAACTCGTCGCCGGAGTGCTCGCGGACGGCGTCCTTGAAGGTGACGACCAGGGCCTTGAGGTCGTCGACGTCCAGGTCGACGTCGCTGGACACGCCCTTGGTGGACTTAGCCTTGTCCAGCGCGTCGGAGAACACCTCGCCGGGCATCTCGAGGACCGTCTTGCCGAACATCTGGATCAGCCGACGGTACGAGTCCCAGGCGAACCGCTCGTCGCCGGACTCCTCGGCCAGTCCTTTGACGCTGGCGTCGTTGAGCCCGATGTTGAGGACCGTCTCCATCATTCCGGGCATCGAGAACTTGGCTCCGGAGCGGACGCTGACCAACAGCGGGTCGTGCCGGTCCCCCAACCGGCGCCCGACGGTGTCCTCGAGGTGGCGTAGCGCCATGGTGACCTGCACGCGCAGTTCGCCGGGTTCGCTGCCGTGGTCCAGGTATTCGCGGCAGGCCGTGGTGGAGATGGTGAACCCGGGCGGCACCGGCAGACCGAGCTTGGTCATCTCGGCCAGGTTGGCGCCCTTGCCGCCCAGCAGATCCTTCTGATCCTTGTTGCCCTCGGTGAAGTCGAACACGTACTTGGTCATCGGTTCCCCTCTGGTCTGGCGCAGACACTACGCGCGGCCACCGCGTCATCCGGTCGATCGGGACGATGGGATCAGTTGTCGTCGGGGTCCGCCAGCACCGATTCCCGGTAGTCGGGCTCGGCGGCGTCGATGGCGGCCAGCGCCTCGGCGGTCAGCTCGTCGCGAATCCCGCTCTGCGCGTGGGCAAATGGAATGTACGCGCGCAGCAGGTCGGGTACGGCGAGGGCAGCCTCCGTCGAGCCGTGAAAGTCGCTGTAGCCGAACGGCCAGTCGAGGTTCATGTGTAGGCGTGCCTCGCTCCAGCGCAGCGCATCGCAGTTGTTCTCGTCGATGCATGCGTTCAGCAGCGTGCGGTGGTCGGGATCGGTGAACGGCAGCCCCACCAGGGAGGCGAAGAACCTGTCGAGCAGCGCCTGCGTTTCGGGCCAACTCGATTGCGCGGGTTCGTACTCCGTACCGCCCTCGGGCATCAGACTGGCCAGCCAGAGCACCAGCGGGCGGCAGGCCGGCCAGGTGTCGGTGTCCTCGATGTGGAAGTGGTCATCGAAATCGATGCCGTGCTCGATCCAGGCCCGCGCATCAGCAAGGCTCATCTCGACGAACGTGGTGTCGGGGTCGTCGTTGCTCTGCGTGGCGAGATCGACGAGCTCGTCGATCGTGGTGGGCACGAAGAACGCGTCGGTGATGAACGACAAGTAATTGTGGTCGACGAAGACCGCGCACGTCAGCGACTGCCCGTCCGACAGCCGTGCCCCGATCAGCAGTTCGTCACCGTCGCCGAGCACATGTGTCATTCGGACCACCCGCTCGATGGTCAGATCCGACAGCCCGGTCAGCCAGGCCGGCAGGTCGTCACCGCGGGCGGCCACCTCCCGGCGGCACGCGTCGCGCAGCGTGTCCTCGTAGATCAGGATTTCGGCCATTACCGCGAGAAGTGCGGTGGTCTCCGGGATCGGCACACCGATGAAACTCTCGACGAGGGCGTCGAGGCCAGCCCGCTCGTCGTCCTCATCGTCGGCCCGGGAGGCCACCTCGATCACCATGGCGGCCAGCCCGAGCAATTCCATCGGGTCTCCGCTGTCGATGGCGGCGCGCACCTCGCCGACCAGCGGCGTCTCCTCCGGCGTCCCGTCGCGCTGTCGGCTGCGCCGCGCGTCCCGGCGGGCCTGTTTGGCCTTGCGGCGCCTGCGTGCCTCGGTCACGCTGGCGACCCTACCCCGGCGGGTCAGCGCAGCAGGTGATCCTCGAGGACGACATTCCGGGTGCGCCGCCAGTACTCGGTGTTGCCGAACGGACACAGCACGTACACCCCGCCGTCGGCGGCCTTGTACCAGGAGTGCGTGATCGACGGATGTCCCCACATCAGTGTCGAGACCTCATGCTGCAGTTCGTCGTTGTACCGCTCGTAGGCCGCCGTGGTCGGCTCGATCTCCCGGCTGCCGGTCTCGGCCAACGCCACCAGTGCCTCTCCGATGTAGCGCATCTGGCACTCCAGTGTGAAGATCACGCTGCCAGCGTGCGCCAGGCCGGTGCCGGGCCCCTGCATCATGAAGAAGTTGGGAAACCCGGGGACCGATACGCCGTTGTAGGCCTTGGGTTTTCCGTCCCAGACTTGCGACATCGACACGCCGCCGAGGCCGACGACCTCCATGGGGCAGAGCACCTCCGACGCCCGGAATCCGGTGGCCAGCACGATGATGTCGACGTCATATCTTCCTGCCGCGGTGGTGATCCCGTGCTCATCGACCGCGACGATGTGGTCGTTGACGAGTTCGACGTGGTCGCGTTTGAGGCAGCGCAGCCAGCTGCCGTTGTCCTGCAGCATCCGCTTGGCCATCGGCGGATACGTCGGGGTCACCTTGGCGGCGAGTTCGGGGTCGTCGCCGACCTGGTCCTGGATCCACTTGACAAAGACCTCGCGTCGCGCCGCGCTGGCCGCGTTGGCGGTGTGCGGGAACTCCGGCCAATCCGGTTCGGCCCGAACAATTTCCAGCAGCTTGTCGCTGGACTGCCACATCAGCATGAACCGGTACCAGCGGGCGTACCCGGGCAGGTGCCGCATCGCCCACTTCTCGCCGTCGGTCACGTCGTCGTGGTAGCGCGGGTTGGGCGCCATCCACTGCGGGGTGCGCTGGAAGACGGTTAGGGCTGCGACGTCGTCGACGATGGCCGGCCCGATCTGGAAGCCGCTGGCCCCGGCGCCGACGAGGGCGACGCGCTTGCCGCGCAGATCCACCGAGTGTTCCCACTGCGCGGCGTGGAACACCGGCCCGGCGAACCGGTCCAGGCCCTCGATGTCGGGGATCAGGGGGCGGCTGAGCACGCCAACGCCGGAAATCACCACCGCAGCCTCCCGGGTCTGCGCCCCCTCCGGGCCGTCCAATGTGACGGTCCAGCGGGCGTTGTCCTCATCCCAGACCGCCCGGGTGGCCTCGGTGTTCCACGTGACGTGATCGCCGATTCCATGGTCTGCCATGGTCTTTCGGAAGTACGCCTGCAGCTCGGGCTGGCGGGTGTAGTACTGACTGAAGTCGTTGTTGCGCTCGAACGAGTACGAGTAGAAGTGGCTGGCGACGTCCACGCGGCAGCCCGGGTAGGTGTTTTCGAACCAGGCACCGCCGACACCGGCGTTCTTCTCGACGATCTCGAACGGGATGCCGGCCTCCCGCAGCCGGATGCCGGCCAGCAGACCCGAGGCACCCAGGCCGATGATGAGTACCGAAAAGCCTTCCGGCAGTGTAGTTTCGGTGGGCAACCCGATAGCGCGCGGATTCTCCCCCGGCAAATCCATCTCCTCGGCATACAGCGCGACGGTGTCGGCGGGCACGGGTTCGGAGGCAACCCAGTTCATCACCTCGTGGATCAGGTCGGGCGCCAGCGCGGCCGGCGGCGGGCAGCCGGCGTCGCGCCACGCGCAGATCGCCTTCAGCGCGTCGCGGCGCAACTGATCCTGTTCGTCGGCGTCGAGCATGCCCTGGAACTCGTTCTGAACGAACTGCCGCGGCCGGATCGGACCGCGGACGTACGCCGGGTCGCCGGTGATCTGCACGACCGAGGCCGTCAGCGCCGATACCGACAGCCGCGACAGCGCCGTGGCAATGACGTCGTCATCGTCGACGACGGGTTCGGTCGCCAGCAGGTCCATGCGCACTCCATTCACGTTCGCACTTACTAGTGTCATATGTGGCACTCTTGAGTGTCAAGCGTTACGCTCGGCGGGTGGCCGCCCCCAATCCCGTCGCACAGGCCAAGCGGCAGGCCGTCGTCGACCACCTCCTGGCGGCCACCCGCAGGCTGGTGCTGCAGCACGGCCTCGACGCCACCATGGATCAGCTCGCTGAGGCCGGCGGGGTCAGTCGGCGCACCCTGTTCCGGCACTTCGAGACCCGGGAGAAGCTGCTGGCCGCCGCCTTCGAGGCCGGCATCACCGGCTACCGCAGCCAACTGCCGTCGTTGGAGGGTGACGTGCTGGCCTGGCTGCGGGCGACGTGCGAATCGGCGCACCGGATGAACTCCACCATCGGGCCGGGCTTCTTCGAATTGGCCTCGCGCACGGACCTTCCCGCCGATCTCGAGGCGGCCGAGGCGCGTCGGCGCCAGGAGTTCCGGGGCGCGATGGCCGACATCACCGCCACGTTGTGGCGTGCGCTCGACGGCGCCGGGGATCCACCGGAGGCGCTGGGGACAACGATCACCGCGCACCTGAGCCCGCACTTCACCGCCGCGTTGACCATCGACGCGGCCCAGGGTTGGGAGGCGGCCGCCGACCTGGCGTACCGGGCGATTACGGCCGCACTGCCGCCCGCGATGGTGAGGTAGGCCCATGACGACCAGCGCGAAGCCGCGCGAGCGCCGCGGGGTCATGCAATCCCTGACCGGCCTGTCGGTCCGGTACGTCGCACGCCTGATGCCCGATCCGTATCTGTTCGCGGTCATCCTGACCCTGATCGTGGCCGCGCTGGTCGCGGTGTTCGTCAAGGGCGCCGCGCCGGGCGCTTAGAGCCGGTACATCTCCCGCGCCAGCGTCGACCGCTCGACGACGGCGTTGCGCTGGTCCGGGTAGAACCGCCGGGTGCGCACCCGACGGGTGCCCTCCGCGGGGGCCTGCATGAACCAGACCCATACCCGTCGCCACCACTGGTTCTGCTGTCCGGTCGCTGGACGGACCAGCACGCCGGGATTGGGACCGAAAACATGTGTGCTCATAAATCTTGAAGCTAGTACTTCTTGTTTTTGAAGTAAAGACTGCAGATTGTGTATGCTAGGTCACATGGTGAAGAGGTCATACGACCAGTACTGCGGATTGGCGGCAGCGCTCGATCTGCTGGGTGAGCGCTGGACGGTCCTGATCATTCGAGATCTGCTGATGGGCCCCAAGCGGTTCACGGATCTGCAGGGCCGGCTCTCCGGCATCGGCACCGGGCTGCTGAGCCAGCGCCTCCGCGAACTCGAGGACGCCGGCATCATCGAGAAGACCACCCTGCCTCCCCCGGCCGCGTCCACCGTCTATCAGCTCACCCCCGACGGCGAAGCGCTGCGTCCGGCGCTACTCCAGCTCGCCCGCTGGGGCATGCGACGCCTCGGCGATCCCCGCCCGGGACAGCGTCTCGATGCCGAATCACTGGCCCTGGGACTGTCGGCGCGGTTCAACCGGAAGGCGGCAGCGGACGTCGAAGGGATCTACGGGCTCATCCTCGACAACCAGCCGTTGGAGGTCCGTATCACCAACGGCCACATCGTGATTCAGCCCGGCACGGCCGAGGATCCGCGTGCGGTGGTCACCACCGACACGCTGACACTGCTCTCGCTCAACAGCGGCCGGACGCTGCTGGCCGACGCCGCGGCCAGCAAGGCGATCACCGCCGAGGGCGACCGCCACACCATCAAGGCGCTGGCGCGGGCGTTCGCTCTCTGACGTGACCTTCTCCTCGTATCCGTCGGACCCGTGCTCGAAGCATTTTGGCGGCACCCCCGCACCGGAGACGCAGGCGGTCCTCGACGCACTGGGGTGCCATCTGCCCGATCGGGCGCTGGCCAACCGGGCGCGCAACGCAGCGATCAGACACCGCAGTTGGATGGCGAGCGGTAATCGCGGGTAGGCCGTTGACCGCCTGCACAGTTGGCGAATCGGGATGGGCGAAGCGATATCGGCTTCGTGGCCTACTCGGTTCCCGACGAGTTCTTCGACCCGCTGTCCGAGGAAGAGCTCGACGCGTGGCAGTGAGCTATCTGCTGGACACGCACGTCGCACTGTGGGCGCTGACGGATCCGGCGCGACTCGGGCGTCACGCCCGCCGGGTCATTACCGACCGAGCGAGCACGATCGTGGTCTCGGCGGTCTCGGCGTGGGAACTGTCCACCAAACATCGACTCGGGAAACTGGCGGGTGCAGACGTTCTGCTCGGTGCCTACGCCAAACACCTGGATCGTTTGGGCGCCGCCAGATTGCCGATCGACGAAGAACACGCACTGCTGGCCGGACGTCTCGAGTGGAATCATCGCGACCCCTTCGACCGGATGCTCGCAGCGCAAGCGATGGTCGACTCGTTGACACTCATCACCGGTGACTCAGCGTTCGCGGAACTGCAGGGCGTGCGGACCTTGTGGTGATCGTCCCTAGTGCGTCGGGTGACCGCCGGCCGGAGTCGGGCGCGAGCCGGTGAACAGCGCGCCGATCACGGTGACCACGCTGATCATCGCGGCGGCCACGAATGCCGCGTGCACGCCCGGTAGATCCGCCGCTCCGCCCGAGCGCGACGCCTTGGCCATCACCGTCACGAACAATGCGGTGCCCGCGGCTCCCCCGACCTGTTGCAGCGTGGTCAGGATGGCGCTGCCGTGCGAGTAGAGCCGGTCCGGCAGTACGCCCAGGGCATCAGTCATCAATGGGGTGAACATCATCGACAGGCCGACCATCATGATCGTCTGCAGCACAACGAGTTCGGCGATGGGTGAGGTTGCGTTCAGCCGGGTGAAACCCCATAGGGATGCGCACAGGAGCACCGATCCCGGAACGACGAGGACGCGGGCTCCGTGCCGATCGTAGATCCGTCCCACCGGCGGACCGGCCAACCCCATCAGCAGCCCACCCGGCAAGCTGGTGAGTCCCGCGGTCAGTGCGCTGCGGCCCAACACATCCTGCACGTATAGCGGGCCCATGATGATGGCGCCGAAGAACCCCATGAAGCCGAGCACCACCAGCGCCACCGAAATCGAGTACCGCCGGTAGGTGAACGGCCGCAGGTCGAGAAACGCCCCGTCGCGTCGCTGCAACTGGATCTGTCGGGCCGCGAAGATCACCATTGCCGTTGCCCCGACCACCATCGGCACCCAGGCGGGCAGGCCTTGTCCCTTCGGTTCCCCGAGCAACGTCAGACCGAAGACCAAGCCGGCGAACGCAATCGCCGACAGGGGCACCGATAACGGGTCGATCGGGTTCGGCGGTTCCCGCTCGTCGTCGACCCGCAGCCACCGCGCACCCGCCGCCAAAGCAGCCAGTGCGATGGGCAGCACGATGCCGAACATCCACCGCCAGTCCAGCGATCCCAGGATCAGCCCGGAAATCGTCGGCCCGATCGCTGGGGCGACGGCGATGACGATCGTGATGGTGCCCATCGTCTGCCCGCGCCGATCGGGCGGGATCAACGACATCACCGTCGTCATCAACAACGGCATCATGATGGCGGTGCCGCACGCTTGAATGATGCGGCCCACCAGCAGCACCGGGAATCCCGGGGCCAGCGCGGCCACCAACGTGCCCGTGCAGAACAGCGTCATCGAGGCCAGGAAGCTGCCACGGACCGAGAACCGTTGCAGCAGTGAGCCCGTCATCGGGATCACCACCGCCATGGTCAGCAGGAAGCCACTGGTGAGCCACTGCGCGGTGCGTGCGGTGATGTCCAGATCGGTGATCAGGACCGGCAGCGCGACGCTCATGATCGTCTCGTTGAGGATCATCACGAATGCCGAACACACCAGCAGCGCGATGATCACGTTCGCGCTCTGCGTGGTTCGGGTGGTCGTCTGGGTGGTCACGGCTTCGCTCTCTAGCGTTCGGGCGCGCGGTCGTAGACGACCCGGGTGCCCAGCAGGACGTCCTGCGCGGAGCGGCGCTGCCGGTCGACCACCACCCAGGCCAGCCCGATGGGAACGACCACGCAGGCCAGCGCCCGCAGCACCGCGACAACGGATTTCAGCCCGCCCTCCCCGCGGTCGACCACCCGGACGCCCATGACGACCGCGCCGACGGTGCGGCCCGACACCGCCCAGCAGCCCGCCAGATACACCGTCGCGGTCAGGAAGAAGCCGACGGTGGAGAACACCACCGAAGGTGCGGGAAAGCTGAACGCGCGTGGGGAGAATCCCAGGCGCACCAACACCCACCCGACGTAGGTCGCGGCCAGCGCCACCGACACGACCAGGAGGTCGATCACGCCCGCAGAGCCGCGACTGACGATTCCGGCGTTACGCGTCACCGCTAGCCCCGGTCGGGCGTGCGGCCCAACATCCGGTCGACCAGCCCGGACACCATGTCGTCGGCGCGCTCGCCCTGGGTCCGGACATCGGTCATCACCTCGGCGGTCACCGACGTCGTCGACTCCCGGATGATCTTCGGGAGATCGACCCCATCGATGACCTCGTCGGCCAGCCCGATCAGGTCGATGCGCGCGACGATCGCGTCGATGTCGATGTCGCGGACCACGGCATCGATGTCCACCCGCTCGCGGACCAATGTGGTCAGGTCGAGTTGGGCCAGCACATCGTCGACGATTTGCACGGCGACCGCGGCGATCAGGGCCCGCACGGGTGTGATCACGTCGTCACCCCGGCGGGTCAGCGCGGTCATCCCCCGGTCGATGCTCTCACCGATCAGCGGAACCCGGATGGCGGCGCGGTAGGCCGAGGCCGCGCCGTCGGCGACGATCTTGCCGGCGCCCGCGGCGGCCAGCAGCAGTGGATTCGACATGAGCGCACGTGGAGTCGGCACCCCAGAATTGTAGGCCTGGTCCGGCCAGTGCCGAAGATCAGCCGCGTACGCTACGGCGACACTTCGACCTCGAACCGGCCAGCGAAATGGCAGGCAGGTCGGGGAAAATTCCGTGTTACCCTTGGAATGCGTACATCTTCTTTGGCGCACTTGGAAAATGAGAGAAGTTCAGTAAATGACGCAGGGCACTGTGAAATGGTTCAACGGCGAAAAGGGCTTCGGCTTCATCGCTCCGGATGGTGGGGCGGAAGACGTTTTCGTGCACTACACCGAGATCAGCGGTAGCGGATTCCGCAGCCTCGACGAGAACGCTCGCGTTGAGTTCGAGGTCGAACAGGGCGCGAAAGGCCCTCAGGCCGTGCGTGTTTCGGCCATCTGACGAACGACACATCTGAAAGCTGGTGCGACATCTGTCGCACCAGCTTTGTGGTTCTGGCGGACGCCACAAAATCTGTTGCAACAAGACCGATTTCAAGCACACGGATCATCTGCGAGTCCTTCTCCCGGCCGTAGGTGTAGTGTTGAAGAATTGGAATCCAGCCAATCCGGGATGTGTCAGCCCTAGGACGTTGACCGCGCCGAGCACCCGCTCACGCCGGATACGCAGGTGCCACCCCGAGTTGGGATAAGTGTTGACTAATTCAGCCGCGTTGAATTCATTCTTACCCGTTGCGCCTCAGCCACTTCCGGCTCAGCCGACTGTTTCGATCCTCAGCACGTACCCGCCGACGCCATCCAGTTTCGCGACCTACACCGTGAATCTGGCCCGCGCTCTGGAGGACAATGGCGTACAAGCGACCGTCGTGCGGGTTGCTGACGGTTCGCCGTGTACGAGCCCGCGCGTGGTCGGCGAGTTGGACAGCGGTTGCGCGAAATCCGTTGCTGCCGGCGCCGAATTGCTGAACCGATCCGATGCCGTCATCATCCAGCACGCGAACGGCCTCTTCGGCGGACAAGATGGTGCGGAGGTACTCGATGTAATCGAGGCGTTGCGCGTCCCGCTCATCGTCGTCATCCGTACCGTTCAACGGACACCATCGGCACACCAGCGCTTGGTCCTCGATGCGATCGCTGCCCGCGCTGATCAACTGATCGCGACCTCGCGGTCCGCGGCAGAACAACTGTGCAGCGGCTACGGTGTCAGCTCGCGCGCGATCACCGTGATCCCCGAAGGGCCCACCATCCCGACGGGCAAAGCAGTGGTGCGCCGCGGCCGGCCCACCGTGCTCACCTGTGGTTTGCTACGCCCCGGCAAGGGGATCGAGCGGGTGATCGAGGCAATGGGATCGCTGCACAGCCTGCCTGGGCAGCCTCGCTACCTGATCGCGGGACCCACCGATCCCGAGGAACTGGCCGCTCACGGCGAGGCGTACCGGCAGAGCTTGAAAGAGCAGGTTCGCCGGATGGGTCTCGAGGGCACAGTGGTGTTCGATGAGCGCCACCGGGCTGGCGCGACATTGGCCGAGCTGCTGCAGACTGCAGCGGTGGTCGTCCTGCCGTACGACTCCACCGATCAGGTCTGCTCCGGGATGCTGATCGACGCGATCACCGCCGGCCGCCCGACAGTTTCCACCGCGTTCCCGTATGCCGTCGAACTGATGGCCCAAGGAGCCGGCACGGTGGTCGGCCACGACGACCCGGAGAAGCTGATCTCAGCGCTGTCCCAAGTGCTGACCCAGCCGCGGCTGGCTGGCACGATGGCGGCCGAAGCCCGCCGGTTGGCACAGGAGATGAGCTGGCAGGTGATCGCGGCCAGGTACCACACCGTGGTCCGCAGTGCGCTCGCCCAGCGGCAACGCCGCAGTTGAGTCAGCAATCAACAATATTCCGACGCGTACGCAGAATCGCTCACCCTTCCGCGAGGACCTCGTCGGTCCAGACTCGAAAAGTCGTCAGTTCGCTCGGGCCCAACGAGTTGATCAGCGCCACGTCAGCGGCGTCGCTGCGCGGCTATGTGGGTAACGGCAACTCGGTCAGCGCGGCGATCCTGGAGTGGTCATATGCCTACAGCGCCTGTTCAGGCCGGGTCGACGAAAACGGCTGGCTCGCCGGACATTCCGGCCACCACGGCGGCAATCTGATTGGGCTTACCGATCAGGCCCTCCTGCAGTTCGGATTCGCGCTCCAGGGCGCCGGCGGCGTCGGCACTGACCCAGGTCTCGTCGTACAGCCGCTTGGCGGCACGAACGGCATCCGGTGACTTCTGCGCGATGTCCTCGGCCAGGGCCAGCGCGGCGGCCAGCGGGTCGTCGCTGTTGCGGGTGACCAGCCCGAGGGCCAGAGCATCACTGCCAGAAACGATTCGGCCGCTGAACGTCAGCTCCTTGGCGACGTCGATGCGGACCAGCCGCGGCAGCGACTGCGTGATGCCCATGTCGGGAACCAGGCCCCACTTGACCTCCATGATGGACAGCTTCGCGTCCGGCGTGGCGATCCGGATGTCGGCGCCCAGCGCGATCTGCAGGCCGCCGCCGAAGCAGTTGCCATGGATGGCGGCGATGACGGGTGCCGGGACCAGCGACCAGTCGAAGGCGACGCGTTGAGCGAAGTTGGCCAGCCGGCCGGCGTCGCGCTCGAGCAGCGCTCCGGTTCCGCCCTGGCCCGACATGAAGCTGGCGATGTCCAGGCCCGAGCAGAAGCTCTTGCCGTCACCGTGCAGTACGACAGCGCGCACCTTGGGGTCGTCGGCGAGCTGGGCGGCGGCATTCATCAGCCCCTCGAACATTCCGTGGTCGAGGGCATTGTGTTTGTCGGCTCGCACCATGGTCACCGTCGCGATGCCGCTGTCACCGATCTGTACACGGACCCTGTCTTCGCTCATGACTGGACCCTACTCGGGCGCATCGAGCCGCCGGGTAGTCCGGTGCGCGTTGGGGGTTGCCGCTCAGAGGGTTTCGCGCACGTACTGGAGAACCTCATGGGTGGCGGCGAATCCGCCGAGATGACTCTCCTCGGGCCGCAGGCCGAGTTGGGCGGCGCGCAGGTGCGCGACCGCCGCGCGGGCATTGGACAGGGACACGATGTGGTCGGCGCCGCCGTGCCACCACCGCACCGGGGCCGCGACGTCCTGTAGCCGAAATCCCCAGTCCCGCCCGAACAGTCCCGCGTCGTCGACGATGCCCCGCAAGCCGCCGCTCGCGGGCGGCTTCGACGTGAAGAGGTTCCGTGTCGAATCATGTTCGGGTACATCGGCTCAGGCCGGACGGTCACCGATCTCCAGTCCGGCGAGCGTCGAGGTGCCGTCGAAGATGACGCGGCCCCACTCCCGCACGGTGCAGCGCAGCGTCCCGTCCAGGAACTCGTAGTCGGTGTCGATGTTTCGCCGTTCGGCCGGCAGCGGGACCGGTAGCACGGGCGGCTCGCCAGTGCCGTGTGCGTCGAGTTCAACGGCGAATTGCAGTGTGCGCGCGGTGATCTGCCAGTGCCAGCTGTCGCGATCGAAGCGGTACGTCGTGAGTGCGGGCGGGGTGATCCGGAGCACCCGCGACCCGAGCCGCACGACCACCCCGGTGACCTCCGTTTTCAGCGGGCCCAATTCGAGGAGCCCGCCGGAGAACGCGACGCAGACGTCGTCGTCGCCGAAGTCGTGAGCCTGGCCCCACCACCAGCGTTGCGGGAAGCCCGCACCCCAGTTTCGTTCGCAGTACAGCCGGGCGTCGTCGAACTGCCAGTCGATGCCGGGGCCGGTCACCGTTGCCGACGCCCGGCCGCCGAGGCAGTACGGATGCCAGTACTGGTTCAGGAACGGCACCGAGGAGAACAGCCCGCCGCCGCCGAAGGCCTTGGCCAGGGTTCGGTGTTGTCGACGCGGAGGTCGACGGCGAGGTCGTCGATCGTCAGCGCGATGCCGTCCCGGTGCGCGTCGAGGACGTTGCGGTGGTCGCGCGCACGGATGGTGAAGTGGCGACGGTCTGCCGCGGCATTTCCGATCGCCGCGCTGCGCACCACGCGGCCGGGTTCCAGGGCGATGGCGGCCGTCGACCAGTCCCCGTCGGGGTGTTGGTTGCAACTGCACAGCGCCACGACGGCGCGGCCGGTGCCCTGGTCGGTCAGTCGCCAGAACCAGCCCTCCATCTCGGCGCCGTGGGAGGGCAGCGGATCGCCGAACGGCACGTCGGCGCCGGTGCGGCGATACAGCGCGATGAGTTCGCGGCGGGGCCGGTCGAGGGGGTTCATGCGACTCCTGATACCCACATTCTGGCATCGGGAACTAGTCTGGGTGCCAGCGTACGGGCCCGATCACCGTCTCTATTCTCGCTACCGAACCGGTCGGCACCAACTGCTCGGACTCGACTCACCTGCTATACCGGTGACGGTTAATAGTGCGGATCCGGACATGATCGGTGCCGACCACACACTCGATGACATCACCGACGCGCTGTTGACGGCGTCGCGATTGCTGGTGGCCATCTCGGCGCGTTCCATCGCCCAGGTCGAGGAGTCCCTCACCGTTGCGCAATCCCGCCGTGAATTAGTCATCAGCCTCAGCCATCGTTGGTAGGACTGGCCGCCGAGAGCCGTTGCTCTACCCAGTTCCAGTCGACGCGCTCTTGTTCGAGGCGGACCCGCTCCCCCAGTCCGCCGTCGACCAATTCTCGGTAGAGGTCACGTTCATCGGGCGTCAATCGGGTGAGAGCCGATGCCGCTGGGCGGTCTTCGACAACCCAGCGGTCACGATGCACAAGCAGCGTCTCGCGGTCCATCAGCACCGAGCGGGTTCGCGGCAACCACGCCCGCAGCCGGTCCAGGATCGCAAATCCATGGGTGTCGATGTCGCCCCAGTAGAGAACGTCGGCACCGGCCAGCCACCGCAGCCGCCCGACGTTGTCGACGTCGAATCCCTTTCCCCAGATCACCACCCCGTCGTCGGGGACGTCGACGCTCAGATAGCTGATCTCGTTCTCGACGATGACCGCTGTTCGCGGATGGATCTCGAGGCGCGCCAATTCCTCCGGACGGGCCGCCAGCTCCGAGAGCGGGGGCGGCAGACCCAGCGAAGGTGCGGGCCTCAGCCGAACCAGTGCCGGTTTGGCCCTGAGACCAAGTCCGGCAAGGAATCCCGGCGCTGTCGCTGCGACGCCCAGCATTTCCGCGAGAATGGCCCGCTGCCGCTCGGCGAACTTGGTGTCGACCCCGGGCGCGCTGATCTCGCGCAGATACCGGCGCGAGTGGCGGTGATCATCGAGCCATTGGTAAGCGGCCATCAACCGCGGCATCTCGTCCGCCATTTCCAGTGCCCGGAGCGGGCGGTCCAGGACCCATTGCCGAACCTGCGGATGCGGGTTCACGAGCGCCAGCAACGCGTCGAATCGACGAACCGTGGCCGTCATTCCGAGCACGGCCCAGACCTGATCCGTCGACGACACCACCGCACGGACCGGCAGTTGGTTGCGGCCGATCTGCCTGCCTCCGATCGACTGCCATCGCAGGCCATAACGCCGATCGTCGCACCGACCCGCGTCGAGTGCGGTGATCCAGTCCCTGACGGCGGCGATATCGTCGCCGATCTGCGAGGGTTTGGGACCGCGAACCGGCACCTCGATGGGCTCGAAGGGTGCGCCGTCGGCATACGCGCGCAGCAGCGAACCGTCGTCCCACCGGCGCCTGATCTTCGCCGCGATGTCAGCGGGCGTGGTCCACGCCCCGCTCACCGACGACTGTCCCGGCGAGTGCGGTACTCCTCGATCGTCATGGTGTGTAGCCGGGAGAACGTTCCGGTCGGATTGTCCACGAAGCCAATGGCTTTGACGTACGGCTCGATGACGTGCACCTTCTGGAGGGGCGTGACGATCAGCAGCTGCAGCCCGAGCGTCGCGAACAGGTCCAGCGCATATCGGGTCGACACATCCGAACCGCGGCCGAAGGCCTCGTCGATGACGGCGAACCGGAAGTCGCGTGATTGGGCGGCACCCCACTCCAGGCCGAACTGGTAGGCCAGCGACGCGGCCAGGATCGTGTAGGCGAGCTTCTCTTTCTGACCACCGGATTTGCCGTCGGAATCGCTGTAATGCTCCCACTCGTCGCCGGTCTCCCGGTCGCGCTCGGAAGCGGAGAAGATGAACCAGTTGCGCACATCGGTGACGCGCCGCGTCCAGGTCTTGTCGGATTCGGCGTACCCGTCGCGGCCGCGGAAGCGTTCGATGATCCGCTTGACATCCAGAAAGCGCTGCTCGGAATACTGCTCGCCGTCAACCGCAAGACTGTCATTCGTCAGGTTACGAAGGTCCGAACGGAACTGCGACACATCCTGATTGATGGTTTGTTCCTTTTCGAGCCGGATGTAGCGGCCAGGGTTGTACGGAACCGCACCGAGGGCCTCGTTGATGCGCGCGACCCGCTCATCGATGGCCGCCGCCTGTCTGCCCAGCCAGTTGTTGAACCCGGCCAGCTCTTGGATGGCGTTCTTGTTGAGTTGTTCCTTGAATTCGCGCTCGAAGCGCGGCAGGTCGTCAGTGGCAACACGGTCACGCAACGCGACGAAGTCGGCCCGGGCGTTGACGTTGGCGTCCAGGTCGGCGCGCAGTTCGGGCCACCGGCGCAAGAACTCGGACATGAACTGGGTCATGTTCAGAGCGTGACCGTTGATCTCGCCGGTGCGCTTTTCGATCCGCCGGTGCAGATCGTCCGACAGCGCGGTCTCGGTCGCGGCGCAGTCCGCCGCTCGCTGCGGATGCTTTGTCCCGAGACGCTGCTCGAGCGCCGGATATGACGACCTCACGGTCACCAGCTCGGATTCAGGGCACGCGGCGACGACGTCGTCATCGTGCTCCTTGTCCTTCTCGGCCCGTCGCAGCTCGGCAGCAGAGGTGGCGAGGTTGCCGGTGAGTGTCTCGATCAACTGCGACAACTCGCCGGCCTGTCCCGCGTTTTCGTCCAGGGCCCGGGAGATTTCATCCAGGCGCGACGAGCCGGCGAGCAGCCGGACACGTTCTGCCTCGAAAGCGTCGGCGCGCGACTCCGCCTCGTGGTGGTCCAGCTCGCCCCAGGACCGGAAGCCCTCCACCCTCAGCAAGGCGTCCAGCCGGGCCTGCAGCACCTCCCGTTGCCCGCCGATGTCCGCCAGTTCGGTTACCGCCGCGGCACGCTCCGCATCCAACTCGGCGAACTCGGCACGCAGGGCCGCGACCTTGCGTTCGTTGATCCAGCCGAGTACCCAGCGTCGAGGGTCGTCGACACGGTGCCGGTCGTCCTTCTCGTGCCGCTCGCCCGAACGCACCTGACCCTCCCGAGTCACCGCCCGCCGATGGCTGCGGAACTCCTCTAGCGATGCCGCACAACGGAAGTCGGCCCGCTTGGTGAGCTCGTTGACGAGGAAGTCCCGGAAAACGCCGTCCTTGATGTCGATACAATCCGCAAGCAGTAGGCCGTCCTCCTGCGGCGGCGTCAACCTAATTTGCTGTCGCGGCACCCGCTCGTAGACGAGTTTGGCGCCCATTGCCTGGCCGCTACGCCCCCGATATGTCAGTCGGCGCCCATTCACCCAGCCTGTCACTGCGTCGTAATGCTGTTGTGGCACCAGAAGGGAAAGTGCGAATCCGCGCAACACTCGTTCTGCGGCCCCGCGCCATTGTGCGTGCTCGTCGGAGACGTCGAGAAGCTCACCGGCGTACGGCAGATCTTCGGGCCCGAGCCCGAGGTCGGCGCACAGTTGGGCACGCACCTGGACCTGTTCGACCGGCAGGTTGTCGGTGCGCTGCTCCAAGCTGGTCAGTTCTTCGCCGACGTTGGCGCACCTGCGCTGCAGGTCCTTCTCTCGCCCGATCGCGTCTGCGAGGGTCGCGTCCGCGTCTTGCTTCTGGGCGCTGAGCCGGGAACGCTCGGCGGTAGCCAATGCGGTCAACTGAGGGAATCCGTCGACGTCCACGACGCATTCGAGTCCGGCGCCGGCAACGGCATCATCGAACAATGTTCTGGTCTGCGTGCGTGTTTCGGCGTCGGTGCGGGCCTCCCGGGCGAGCCGCTCCAACTCGCCGATCCGGTCTCCGCCCGCTGTAGCGCGTTCTTCGATCAGTGCGTCGCGCTCGTCCTTCAGCCTCTGCTGGCGGACTTTGGCCGCGTCCTGCTGACGCCAGAGTTCGGCGCCTTCGGCGGTCAAGCGGGCGATGTCCTCGGCAAGGAGACGGGAGCGAAGCTCGGCGATGAACAGCCGCACCGATGATCGCTCCCGGTCGAGGGCATTCCGTTCGGCCAGCGCGGCATCGTATTTGGTGGCCGTCTGCACAACGGGTTCGAGCGCTTCGAGTTGTTCGCGTGCACGTTTGACGGCATCGTGCGCCTTGGTCAGGTCATCGAAGTGGGCGATGATGTCGCGGACGCGCTCAGAGGAATCGCTGGGCTCCAGCATGTGGTCGCGGACGAAGTCGTTGAGGTTGCCGACCGACTTCATCGACACCGTCTGGTGGAACAGTTCCAGCGCCTGCTCCGAGCGGATGCCGATCAGCCGGCGCAAGGACGTCGCATACTTGGGGAATTCGTCGAAGATCTCGGCACCCGCAGAGCGCAACCGTTTGCGCAGATCACGCAGGTCGGTGCCGAAATCCGCGAAATCCGTTGCAACGGAGAGTTGTTTGGTGGCCGTGACGAAGAACCGGTAAGGCTGGCCGGAACTCTCGCGCTGCTGGAAGACCTGGGCCAGCGTGACGGTTTCGTCGTACGCCTCGTTGGTGAAGACACCGAGGATCACCGAATAAGTGCGCCGGTTCTCACGCAGGCCTTTGCCGCGGGACTTCCCGGTAGCCTCGCTGCGCTCGGACTTGTAGTGTCCCTCGACGTAGGACCGCAGTGTGCGTTCCTTGGCGTCGGCCCCGGCGGCCTTGTTGTAGGCGGCCTTGTGTGCCGGCACCAACAGTGTGGTCAGGGCATCGACGATCGTCGACTTGCCCGAGCCGATGTCGCCGGTGAGCAGGCCGGTTTCGGCGCCCGGCGTGAAGCGCCAGACCTTCTCGTCGAAGGTGCCCCAGTTGTAGACCTCGGTGTATTCCAGTCGATAGCCGGCCTTGACGGAATCCCCTGCCGCGACGTTGCTCTCACTCATCGGTCACCGACCCTGCATACTCACGCAACTTGCCGGAGAAGTCCGAGAGGGTCTGGGCGTCCACGTATGCCTTGAGGATGCGGCGCACCTCCCAATGGTCGCGCTGCCCGCGCAACTGCCGCAGGAATCCGAGTTCGGCGACCTTCCTGATCGTCGTCTCCGTCTGGTCCACGATACGGGCGTCGTTGCTGGATTCCGCCTGGAAGACCCGCAACATCTCGACGATCTGGTCGGTGGTGAGCACCAATTTGCCGTCACCGCTGGAAGTTTCGAACTCCACCAATCGCTTGCGCAACAGCACCAGCAACAGGCTGACGTTGTAGGTCAGCGCCCGGCGGCGGACCAGGCGCGGCAGCGCCTCATCGCCGTCCGCTTCGGCCCGTGACCGCAGATACGCGTAGCCCTCAACGTCGTCGAACACGACGTCGACTCCGATGATTGCGAAGTGGTCCCGGACACCGGCACCCGCACGCTCCAGCGTGAGCCAGGTGTCCTCATCGGACTCCCGGTAGACGACACCCTGCATGAGCCGGATGATGGCGCTGGCGATCGAGTGGTCGTCGCTCATCGCCGCTTCACCGTCACTTTCGGTAATCGCGCCCGCTTGATGACATCCACGCCGCCGGGATCCGGATACTCCAACAGCGTTTCGTCCGTGTCGTCCACATCGACGGTGACCTCATCGTCCTGCAACGCAAGGTATCCGACGATCTCGGCAGCGCCCTGCTCGATCGGGCGCATCGCAATCAAGTCCGACAACAACGCCGAGGAGCTTTCCGGCAGCAGGGTGCGGACCGTCTCGAGCAGTCGGGCCTGATCGACGAAGGTTTGGCTGAACAGCAATTCGGAATCGACATCCTCGGTGGCATCGGCGATCCGGCTTTCGACGGCAACCGCCACGGGAGGCTGATAGAGCGGACGCTCGAACGGCAGCACGACATCGATACCCGGATCGTCGACCTCGAGACCGAAATCCGGTTCGTTCCCTCGTATCTCGAGTGCGACCGACTCGACGGCACGAACCAGATCGAGCACGCGCCGATTCTCCAGCCACACTTGATCGTCGAGAAAACGGCGCAGCTGTTCAGAAATCTGGCGGACCGTACGCTGCGCACGATCGGCGGCTTCGGACCAATCGTGGTGGATTCCGCGGATCCGATGGTCGGCAGTCAGGGTGTCCATTGCCGACACCCGCGCGAGCAAGTCGGTGAGCTCGATCTGTCGAGAGTCGGAGAGCAGGAAGTCATAGAACGCCTGGAAGCTGCGGCCCTGATCGGAGCCGGCGATCTCGGAGCGACTGCCGACCAGGTCGGCGAGCAGGGCCCCTTTGGAACCGTCCCAGGCGGCGATCTTCTCGCGCGCGGCGCGATCGAGCAGCCGGAAGTTATCCTCCACCTCGCGGAAGTCCGACAGCAGTTCACGCGCCGTCGTCGACAGCTGTTGGTAGCGGTCACGGACCGCGGTGTCATCGAGCATGGTGATGACACCGGATTCGACCGTGGCGATCGCGGCGTCGAGTTCGTCTCGGCGGCGGCGCAATTCGGCCAACCGGACTGCTGCGTCGGGCTCGGTGCCGTGCACGATCTGTCGCAGCAGCTCCACGACAGTGTGCAGCCGGGAAGCGGTGCCCACGAAGGTGCGCCCCTCCAGCGTCGAGACCCAGGCATAGGCCTTCTCGAAGGCAGGCGTGACCTCGTAGTGAACCTCGTCGTCGTCGGGCGGATAGAACCGCCGCAGATAGGCGGCATCCGTGGCGGCCCAGTCCTCCAGGTATGCCCGGGCCGCTCTGGGGAACCGCGGCTCCCCAGCATCGGTGGTGAGCTCGGCGTTCAAGGCATACAGGTGGTCATCGAGTGCGGCGGCCACCACGCTTGCCGGGCATGCGCCCCGATTTGCGTCGACGAAGAATTGCCCGAGGAAGGACAGGATGAGCACGACGTTGCCGGCCCGCAGCAGACGCCACGCCGGGTGGCGGTCACGGAGCGCCTCGATCGTCGAGTGGTCCATTCGGCAAGGGTAGACAGCCGGTCCGACAGATTCAGCATCGATCGTTGATGCAATAGCATCAGGTGCATGCGCACCACCCTGTCGATCGACGATGACGTGCCGATCGCGGTCAAGGAACGCGCCCGCCGCGAGAACCGCACCGCCGGCGAAGTGCTGTCCGAGCTGGCCCGCCGAACACTGACGCAGGCCGACACGCCTGGAGCGCATGGCTCGGTGCCGAGATCGTCCACGGCTGGGCGTGGTGCGCGGTCACTCAGAACGGCTTCGTCCGGATCATCAGCCAGCCCCGGTATCCCAGCCCGATTCCGCCGTCGCAGGCGATCGCCCGACTGGCCCGCGCCGCCGCCACCGAACAAGATGAGTTCTGGTCGTGTTCGGTGAGCCTGCTCGACGACGAGCTGACCGATCACTCAGGGCTGCACGGGCATCGCCAAGTGACCGACGCCTATCTGCTCGCCCTCGCGACGGCCAACCATGGCCGGCTCGTGACCCTGGACCAGTCCATCACCCTCGATGTCGTACGCGACGCCTCAGCGGCGAATCTCGTGGTGATCTCAAGCCGAGCGGGCCGCGCTATCTTGCCAGCTTCGAAGCGATCCGGGACGCGGCGAGCCCGGCCGTACTAGCGTCGAAGCAGCGGACAGTCCGCTCATCGAGGAGGTAGGCGGTATGAGGGTTCTGGTCACTGGCGGCACCGGATTCGTCGGCGGATGGAGCGCGAAAGCGATTGCCGATGCCGGACATTCGGTCCGATTCCTGGTGCGCAACCCCGCCCGGCTGCAGACCAGCGTCGCACAACTCGGCGTCGACACCTCCGACTACGCCGTCGGCGACATCACCGACCGCGACTCGACCCTGCGTGCGCTCGACGGCTGCGACGCCGTCGTGCACAGCGCCGCACTGGTCGCCACCGACCCCAGCAAGACAGCGCAGATGCTGGCCACCAACATGGACGGCGCCCGCAATGTGCTCGGCGGGGCCGCCGAACTCGGCCTCGACCCCATCGTGCATGTCTCGAGCTTCACCGCCCTGTTCCACCCCGGCCTGCAAACCCTGACCGCCGATCTGCCGGTGGTCGGCGGAACCGACGGATACGGACAATCCAAGGCGCAGGTCGAGATCTATGCCCGCGGGATGCAGGACGGCGGAGCGCCGGTGAACATCACCTACCCGGGCATGGTGCTCGGCCCACCCGTCGGCGACCAGTTCGGCGAGGCCGGCGAAGGCGTGGCCGCCGCACTGCAACTCGGCGGCATCCCAGGACGCAGCGCCGCCTGGCTGATCGTCGACGTGCGCGACCTGGCCGCGCTGCACGCCGCGCTACTGGAACCCGGCCGCGGGCCGCGCCGCTACATGGCCGGCGGGCATCGGGTTCCCGCCGCCGAGTTGGCAAGTCTGCTCGGCGAAGTCGGCGACAAGCGGATGGTGACCGTCCCGGTGCCCGATACGGCCCTGCGGGTCGCTGGACAAGTACTCGACCGGCTGGGCCCGATCCTGCCGTTCCAGACACCGTTCACCGAAGCGGGCATGCAGTACTACACCCAGATGCCGTCCTCCGATGACTCCCCCAGCGAGGACGAACTCGGCATCACCTACCGCGATCCGCGGAGCACGCTGGCCGACACCGTCGCCGGGTTCCGGGCGTTGAAGGGCTGAACACATCTGGGGAAGTTCTCTCCACCAGGCGAACTGACTGTGCGCGCCGGAGTCCCCCGGTCCTTTCCGCCCAGGGACAGCTCAACGCCACGAGACGCGAGGAGAATTGATCGGTCAGGACAGGCTCTGCGCCGTGCGCGGGATCATCGACCGGCGGGGGTGCAACACGAGCACGGCGACTCCGGCGATCACGATGCCCACCAGATTGACCATCAACTGCAGCGCCGACCGCCCGGCCACCGACCAGTCCCCTAACACCGCGGCCACCACCGCGAAACCCGCTGCGGGAACGGTGGTCACCGAGATGAACACGCCGATCAGCGCACCCGATTTCGAGGACACCAACGACAGCATGCCTGCGGCGCCGGCCAATAGGGCGACAATCAGCGACACCGGGCCGACCTGGTAGATGAAGTCGACCTGATGGACGTTGGCGACCAAATCCAAATTGAGCCAGCCAATGGCTTCGGCGCCGAACGTCGCTAGTGCGGTGATCGCCATCGCCACCGGGAATCCGACGACGAGCGCCAACAGTGCTCGCAGCGCGAGTTGGCGACGGCGCTGCACCAATGCCACCGCCAGCGCCGCCAGCGGTCCGAATTCCGGGCCGACGACCATTGCGCCGACCACGGTGACCGGCGAATCCGTGGCCACGCCGACGGCCGCGAGCAGGCACGCCACGATCAGGAACAGCAGGAACGTCATCGTGAGCGCCGAGTCCTCACGGGTGCGGCCGATCAATTCGTCCCACACCAACGCGTCGGCGCCCTCACCCTCGGCGGCGTCCTCGGCACGGTGCGCGCGGGTCGAGAGCACCGTATCCAGCGGATGCAGGGTGATAGCGCCTTGATGCTGCACGTCGAGTTTTTTGAGCTGGCGGATCACCTCGTTCGCCGACTCCCGCGCCACGTCGGCGGTGATCTCATCACCGGCCGGCAACAGCGCTACGTCCTTGAACAACAACAGGTTTCCGACACCAGGTTCATTACGCAACACCTCGAGGATCGGCTCGCGCAGATGGTCGGGCGCGATCACGCGCAGGTGCAGCACAGCGACAGCCTAGACCCGGTGTGGGCCGTATTTGTAGCGGCGTTAGATCAGCGCACTGCCAGCAAGGAGCAATGCACGCCATGGCGATGCGCGCGTCGGCGCTCGCCTGCTGGGCATCGTCGTGGCGTTCGGGTGCAGCCGTGGTGCGCAGACGAAGCTTGTTGCTCGTAAATCGTCGTCGGCCAGTCCGCGCCAGATGTCCGCGGCGCTGGCGAACCCCTGCTCCTTGTCATGACGTCAAAGGTGATGGCGGTCTGTGCGTGAATACCGAACCTCAGGAGGCGCTCCCGATCGATGGCCTGCCACCTCGGATTGGTGGAGCCCCGCCCATCATTTCCGGCCTGCCGCCCTGGCTGCTGGATCCCGCGACGCCTGGGGTGGCGGGCCCAGGCCAGAATCCACTACTGACTCCGTTCCCCGGAGCGACCATGCCCAGCCCACCACCCACATCTGCCCCGGCTCCGGGGCCAGGCCTCATGCCACACGTTGACATTTCAGGTCCCAGCGCAGGAGATCTGCAAACCGCCGGGAGTGCGACAGCAGTAGTCGGAGGCGGTGGTCTGTTGATGCTGATCATCGGAGCGATGGCGCTGCCATGAGAAATGACGCAACGATGAGTCTTCCCTTCGGCTCCAACGCTGTGTCGTCATTGGCGGAGGCACTGGCCGATGAAGTCGGGACAGTCAATTTCGTCCCAGCGGCGCATTTGCCCTTGTGGCTGCCAGACCTCCGGGTACCCCCTAGATGGGAACCGACGATCCCTAGTGGCGCTGTCACGCGCATGCTGCGTCGCCGAATTCGCAGCGAAGAGCGCTGGGACGCTTGTGAAGTCATCAAACTGTACCGCGTTGCGGGAGCCATTCCTGAGGCACTTGTGCACGAACAAGTGGCTCGCGCTCTGCACGACAGCGGCGCCCAGGAATTCGAGAGCCGCCGAATCGATCTTCCGTTGCACCACAACGTTATCGGCGCGCAAGCGTCCGGCTTGCTTTCAATCAGGGACGGCGTTCTCCGGAGCAGATACACCGACTATGCTGTAAACACCGCAGCAGGTGGCGCACTCATCGAACAGATAATTTTTGTTGTGGGCGAGGCGTTTCCGCTGCTAGAGAGTGAGCTCGCATCCCTAACCAACGACTTGGAGCGTGCGCTCCTCTCCAGCATCGATAATGCATCTACATCCGTCGCGCGGTCTCCGATATCAACTAGCCACCCGAGCCCGGGAGAACAATGAGCGTCCTTCGTGTCAATTTCCTTCCGGAGTTCTATCTCGGTGACGACGTTGTGCTGTTAACCATGGACGGCGAGGGCGTCAAGTTGATCAAGGCGGCCGTGGACCAAGCGAGAACCGACCGCTCGTCGCTACTCCTCCACGACGGCGTCGAGCAGACGTTCCAGATCGAGCCCGGCGCAGCAAGTGTCGAACTCAGTCCTGAGCGGGTGGTGTGGCACCTCGACGAGGACAAGGCCGCAGAGATAGCCGACTACTTGACTGTGCTGTCCGCGCCGCGTGACGGGGGGACGACGGCCGGTCATTTCTATGTCGACATGACCAGTCCCGCCGATACTCTCGTCGTGTCACGCGACGAGTACACCGACGTCGTCTATCAGTGGGTGTCGCCAACGTAGGCACACGGACGAAAGTGGCTTCGGAAACTAGTGGCCAGCAAGAGGCACAGGCGTTTTGGGCTCTCACTGGTCTCGCGCAGCCTGGCCAACGACAGCGGGTTCCCGCTTCGCCGAAA